>JAEEGK010000042.1_pt1 | contig 258588 bp, 206 predicted proteins | sample 8958771 | NCBI WGS metagenome assembly JAEEGK01 (sample SAMN16246547, study PRJNA631951) | gut metagenome | biome: gut microbiome; feature: rumen; material: SC-attached | host: Bos | place: Iran: Karaj | collected 2018-10 | reverse complement strand
GTGGAACTGGAAGATGAATTCCAGAACATCGGCGCACAGCTCGTTAAGGAAGTTGCCAGCAAGACCAACGACGATGCTGGTGACGGCACCACCACCGCTACCGTTCTTGCCCAGGCCATTATCACCGAGGGTCTCAAGAATGTAGCTGCCGGCGCTAACCCCATGGATGTGAAGCGCGGTATCGACAAGGCCGTTAAGGTCGTGGTCGACGGCATCAAGGAGCAGGCTCAAGAAGTGGGCGACGACTTCGGTAAGATTGAGAATGTGGCTCGCATCAGTGCCAACAACGATGATGCCATCGGTCAGCTCATTGCCGAGGCCATGAAGAAGGTAAAACAGGACGGTGTCATCACCGTCGAGGAGGCCAAGGGCACCGAGACCCGCGTCGACGTGGTCGAGGGTATGCAGTTTGACCGTGGCTACATTTCGCCCTATTTTGTCACCAATGCCGACAAAATGGCATGTGAGATGGAACGCCCCTACATTCTCATCTTCGATAAGAAAATTTCTGGATTAAAAGACATCCTGCCTCTGCTGCAAGGTGCTGTACAGGCTCATCGCCCCATGCTCATCATTGCCGAGGACGTTGATGGCGAGGCACTGGCATCGCTGGTAGTAAACCGCCTGCGCGGTTCGCTCGAGGTATGTGCTGTCAAGGCTCCGGGCTTTGGCGACCGTCGCAAGGAGATGCTTCAGGACATCGCTATCCTCACAGGTGGCACTGTCATCAGCGAGGAGACTGGTCTGACCCTTGAAAAGGCTACTCTCGAAATGCTGGGTACTGCCGAGAAGGTTACCGTTGACAAGGAGAATACCACCATCGTCAATGGTGCTGGCAATAAAGACATGATCGCTGACCGCATCGCTCAAATCCGCGTGCAGATCGAGAACACCAAATCGACCTATGACAAGGAGAAACTGCAGGAGCGTCTGGCCAAGTTGTCGGGCGGTGTTGCAGTCCTCTACATCGGTGCTCCCAGCGAGGTCGAGATGAAGGAGAAGAAGGACCGCGTGGACGACGCCCTGAGCGCTACCCGCGCTGCCGTTGCCGAGGGTATCGTACCCGGTGGTGGTACTGCTTACATCCGTTGCCTCAAAGCCCTCGAGGGAATGAAGGGTGACAATGATGACGAAACCACAGGTATCCACATCATCCAGCGCGCCATTGAGGAGCCTCTGCGCCAGATCGTTGCTAACGCCGGCCTAGAAGGTGCCGTTGTAGTAAACCGCGTTAAGGAAGGTAAGGGTGACTTTGGTTACAATGCACGCACCGAGAAGTTTGAGAACCTCTTCGAGACAGGTGTTATCGACCCCGCTAAGGTGGCACGTATCGCTCTGGAGAACGCAGCCAGCATCGCCGGTATGTTCCTCACCACCGAGTGTGTCATCGCCGAGAAGAAAGAGCCCGAGCCCGCAATGCCCGCTGGTGCTCCCGGCATGGGAGGCGGCATGGGCGGCATGATGTAATCCCATTGGCTGTTTCATAATTAATTATAACAATCCCCGAGAGGTGTCTTTATCCTCTTGGGGATTATTTTGTTTGGACACCTCATTGGCAGATTTTCCTTTTATGACATTACAGGGCTCGGTGATTATGTGTAATTTAGCGACATGAAAAATTGGTTACAAATATCGACAATAATCCTGTTGGTCATGTTGACCCAAGTTGCAGTGGCCGCTCATGCCGTTGCCGTGGAGAACGGTGTGTCGTGGACATTAGCCCAATACCGTTCGGCCCACATCAGCAACGTGTGCTATAATCTGTCATTCACGGTGCCGTCCCAAAAGTCAGAACCTGTCTATTTCGAGGAAACACTGACGTTTGACTGGACGGGTGGGGAAGACCTGCAGATTGACTTCCAGGGCGATGCCAGCCAGTTGTCGCCGCAGGTTCTCGTCAACGACACGAGGGTGAACACGGTGTTAATCAACGAGCACATCGTGATTCCGACCCTATATCTTGTGCAGGGCAGCAATTCTGTCTCGCTCAGCGGCTACAGCGGTGACAAAGCGTTGAACCGCAGCGATGACTACCTCTACACCCTGTTTGTGCCCGACCACGCCCGCAGCGTGTTTGCCTGCTTTGACCAGCCCGACCTAAAGGCCCGTTTCTCCCTCAACCTGACTGTTCCTGACGGGTGGGTAAGCATCAGCAACGAGACCACCAAGCCCATTCCCACCTATCTCTTCTCGTTCACAACAGGTAGGTTCCAAGTGAAAACGGCCATGCGCGACGGGCGCCAGTTGACGGCATTATACCGTGAGACTGACACCGCCAAGGTGGCCCAGCTGCCCATCGTGTTTGACCAGGTGGCCCTATCCTTGCAATGGATGGAGGAATATACAGGAATTCCGTACCCATTTGAGCACTATGGTTTTGTCGTCCTGCCGGGTTACCAGTTTGGCGGTATGGAGCACCCGGGCTGCATCCAGTTCAATGATCAGCGCATCTTCCTCGGCCCCGAGCCCACTCCCGATGAGGAGATGTCGAGACTCAACCTCATTGCCCACGAGACGGCCCACATGTGGTTTGGTGACCTAGTGACCATGCGTTGGTTTGATGACGTGTGGACCAAGGAGGTGTATGCTAATTTCATGGCCGACAAAATTGCCCGCGAACAGTTCCCCGACATCGACCACGACCTGGCCTTTATCAAGACCCACTATCCGCTGGCGATGAGTACCGACCGTACCCAGGGAACGCACCCTATACAGCAACCGTTGGACAATATGAACAAGGCGGGACTGCTTTATGGCAACATCATCTACCACAAAGCCCCCATCATGATGCGCAAACTAGAACAGGACAAAGGTGCCGATGCCCTGCGTGAGGGCCTGCGCTGCTACCTCAGCCGATATGCCTACAGCAATGCCACCTGGGATGACCTCATCATCGAACTCGACCGTTTTAACCCCGAGCACAGCGCACAATCCTTCAGCGACGTGTGGGTCAAGCAGAAAGGAATGCCCGTCATCAAATCCAACCGCATGAGTGACCTTGTCCGTGTTCATCAGTCCGACCCCTATGGCCGCAACTTGGTGTGGAAACAGGGCTTTGACATCGGCTATCTTGATGAGAACGGCAGGTTTTGCCAACATCCCATCTATATGAACGACTACGACTATTTGCTCGACTTGAGTTATGGCAAGGGCCTGTTTGTCAACAGCAACGCCGAGGGCTATGGCCAGTTTATAGTTGATCGTGAGGGTATTTCGAGGATGTCCAAGGCTTGGAAAACGATGGCCGACAACGACCTGACCCGCTATGCCGCCGTGCTCAATCTCTATGAGAACTTCCACTTGGGTAACATTACGGCGAAGGACCTGACAAAGGTCCTCATCGAGTTCCTCACCCATGAGAAAAACGAACTGATTGCCTCGACCACATGCAGTTATATCGGCGACGTGGTGGCATGCCTTGACCGCAAGGAGCGGGCCGCTATCGAGCAACGCCTGTTCAAGTTGTCCCAGAAGCATGGACTGCAATCGGTACGCCAAACCTTGTTGCGGCAGCTCTCCATCAAAGCCGTGACTCCCAAAGTCTTGGACAAATTGTATGAAATCTGGAATCAACAAAACGCCACATTCCTGAACAGCCACGACCACATGCGTATGGCCTATCACCTTGCCATCATGAAGCCCAAGCAATGGCAACAGATTCTCGACAGGCAACGTGACAGGCTTAACAATGAGGACCAGCGGCGTGAGTTTGACTTTATCTCACGGGCTTGTAACCCCGACGCTCAGGTGCAGCAGCAACTGTTCAACGAACTGCTGCAGGTCGAGAACCGCCGTGTCGAGCCATGGGCACGGGATATGCTGGCACTGCTCAACGACCCCACGCGAGAACCGTTCAGCAACCGCTACATCATTCCTGGACTGGATGTCCTCCAGGAAATCCAGCAGACGGGTGACATCTTCTTCCCAGGTTATTGGCTCACAAGTCTGTTGTCAGGCCACAAGAGCGATGAGGTCAAGACCATTGTAAAACAATGGATTGACTCACACGCTAACCTTGAGCCGGCGCTGATGAATAAACTCAAGGAAAACGCTTACTGGCTAATCCGTAGCGAGAGGCAGCCATAGCATTACCTTGTTTTGTTGTATGGTTTCCGTCTAATGGTTACGTTCGAGGCAATTTGTTTACCTTTTTTATCTCGACTGGTCTATAACTCGAGAATTATATCTAAATTTGCAGCAATTAAATCACACTAACCCATGACTGAGATTGAGAAACTCGAAGCCGGCTTGTTGTATAATGCCAGTCAAGACCCTGATTTGCTCGACGATATCCGTCGTTGCGAGAAGTATTGTTATAACTATAACCGCACGTCGCCAGCCGATCTGTCCAGTTTAACAGCCCAGTTGGTTAATCTGTTGGGTTCCACTGGCGAGCGTGTGCGCATCATCCAGCCTTTCAAGTGCGATTATGGCTATAACGTGCATGTGGGAGAGGATTTCTTTGCCAACTGCAACCTTGTGATCCTGGATGCCGCTCGAGTCATTTTCGGTGACCATGTGTTTGTGGGTCCCAACTGTGGTTTTTACACGGCATCACATCCACTCGATATTCCCCAGCGTAATCAAGGTCTGGAATTTGCCAAACCCATTGTCGTGGGCAACGACGTTTGGATTGGCGGCAACGTTTGTGTCATGCCTGGAGTGACCATCGGTGACGGCTGTGTCATCGGAGCAGGTTCGGTGGTTACACATGACATACCGCCCCACACGTTAGCGGCCGGCAATCCCTGCCGCCCCATCCGCTCTCTCAAGTAGAATGCTAATTGGTTACCTTGCTTTAGAGTAATCTATAACTGAATAAGGTGCTAAATATCAGCAGGTGGAATCTTCCGCTTGTTGGTTTGTTGTTGTTAGCCCATCACTGTTACATGGTTTTGATCGCTTGATTTTCCAACCGATCGCAGCGATGAAAATCGACATGAGTGGGCTCAGGTAATTAAAGAAACAATAGGGCAGATAGGTGAGGGTAGGGACGCCTAATACCGTCGCCTGGGTCATGCCACATGTGTTCCAGGGTACCAACACCGATGTGACAGTAACGGCATCCTCGGTGGTACGGCTAAGCAATCGGGCTTCATAGCCTTCCTTTTCATACACGTTGCGGAACATGTCGGCAGTGAGCACAATACTGATAAACTGGTCTCCAGTGGCCACATTCAGGAACATGCCGGTCCCAACAGTCGATGCGACAAGGCTCACCCGGGTGCGCACCCAGCGTATAATTACACTTGTTATACTCTCCAGCATGCCACTGGCCACCATCGACGCTCCAAAGCACATGGCACAGATGATGAGCCAAACCGTGTTGAGCATTCCCGCCATACCTCCAGTGGATACCAGATCGTTAAGCGAAGCATTGCCGGTGTCGATGGCGGTCGAGCCATAATAGGTAATGGCAAGCCCCTTGGTTAACGCCGCTGCAGTGCCCAGCGAAGCGTCATTGGCGATCTGGGTCAGGAGGTGAGGCTGCAGGATGAGCGCAGTGATACCTGCCATGATCGACGAGGCAAATAACACGATGCATGACGACACTTGGCGGGCGATAAGTACACCGGTCACGATAGGGACGAGCAAAGTCCAAGCCGAGATGTTGAATGTGGAAGACAATCCAACAGTGTATTCCTCGACATGCAACGCGCCTTCGCCGCCCCTGCCAAAACCCGCAATAAGGAAGATAATGAGCGCAATGCTAATCGTGGGGACAGTGGTATACATCATGTAACGGATGTGCTTGAAAATGTCAACCCTTGTGGACGAAGACGCCAAAATGGTTGTGTCACTCAAGGGTGACATCTTGTCACCAAAATAAGCCCCTGAGATGATGGCACCAGCTGTCCATGCCTCGCTCACGCCTAAGGCGTCACCGATGCCCAGCAATGCAACTCCAATGGTGGCAATCGTTGTCCACGAGCTGCCTGACAGCAACGACACCAGCGCGCAGATGGCGCACGCGCTCACTAGAAAGAAGCGAGGAGAGAGTATCTGTACACCATAATAAATAAGTGTAGGCACTACACCACTTACCATCCACGATCCCGACAGCATTCCCACCGATAGCAGAATCAATATCGTAACAAAGATTCCGCTCATCGTTTTAGTCATCTGATCCTCAAAGGCCTTCCAGGGCACATGATAGAAAACAGTGGAAATCAGCGCACAAACCGCCATACCCATAATAAGGGCAATCTGGCTGCCGCCACTCAACGAATCACTACCAAAAAGCGCGATGGCCACGGCCAGCAGGCCAATGAGCACCACGACAGGAATGATTGATATTAGGGGATGAGGAAGTTTCCGGTCAGTCATGTCATATTTTTTTGCAAACCTACATAAAAAATTCGGGATGACCTCCACATTTCATGAAAAATATCTCCTCACGCAGCATACCAGGCTCGAACAGCCCACCTAATATAAGGATTTAATGTAAGAATAAGAGGGATGGGAATAATAAGAAAATGATAGGACACAAACACCAACCGATTCTGTAATAATTTATGGATGGGTGGCTGACTTCAATGTGACGCCTATAGATACGAGTAAAAGAACAAGCGACTGAGATTCAGTCGCTTATTCTTTAGGTTGTGGAGCATAGCGGACTCGAACCGCTTACCTCAACACTGCCAGTGTTGCGCTCTACCAGATGAGCTAATGCCCCGATTTGCGGATGCAAAGGTAATGCCATTTTTTGAACTGACAAATTTTTGGGTTAAAAAAAATATTCAAATTGAAAATTAATTGTAAAATGATAGTGATGGATAGGAAAAATATTGTAATTTTGCAGAAAAATTGGTTACTATGCCTGCACAGGAAATGAAAGACAAACTGCAAAATTTGAAGCACAAGGTGGACGCTTTGGGCAAGCGGTATGTCGCGCTCCTGGGCGAGAAGAAGGAGATGGAACGCACCATCGAGAGGCAGGAACTGGAAATTGCTAAGTTGGAGAAGGAGTTAAATCAGCTCCGTATCGACAACGAGTTCCTGCGTGTGGCTCATTCCGTTCCTCGTGACCCGGCAGTGGTCGATCGCTATAAGAAACAGGTAGCCAAAATGGTGCGGGACATTGACCGGTGCATCAAACAATTGAACGCTTGACACGACTATCAACGTTATGGCCGACAATAATAAAGTGAAAATATGGATACAGCTTGCCGATGCAGCTAACCCGATTGCCCTGAGCATTAATCCGGACGAGGAGGAGAGCTATCGTAAGGCTGAAGAACTAGTCAACACCCTATGGAAGAAGTGGATGAACCGTTTTAACGGCACCACCGAGGACGTGTTGGCAAGAGTGGCATTCCAGTTCGCTCGACTTTATTTGGAGGCTTATGGTGAAAACCGCCAGGTCAATGAATTCCTGACTGATTTAGATAAACAACTCGACACTTTGCTTAGTGGCGATGAGTAACGTTGATAACCCTATCTGCGCCAATGGCAGTGGGGCTCAACGACGATATTGTTAAGAAATTAGGTTCCTGCACCACTTTAGGTTTTGAATTGAATCACTCTGGTAATCAGTGTGATGAGCATTCTCCCTATGGTGGCGCTATTTATTTATAAATATATTTATCAATTTATTAATGAACACGATTATAACTGTTATTGTAGCCATCCTAGCGATGGTAATTGGATGTGTGGCGGCGTTATATTTCTCTCGTAAGAACGCCAAATCACGAGCCAACGAAATTATGGAGAAAGCCCGTCTTGAAGCCGAAGTGCTCAAGAATAACGAGGTGATGAAAGGCAAGGAAGCCGGTATGACCATTAAGAGTGAGGCCGAGAAAGAAGCCAATGCTCGTCTGACCAAGGTTCAGACCAGCGAAGCCAAGCTCAAGCAGCGCGAGATGACGCTCAACCAGCAGCAGGGTGACCTGCAGCGCCGTCGCAACGAGCTCGACAACCTCAAGGTAAATGTGGACAACCAGATGGCATTACTGGACCAGCGCAAGCTCGAGGTGGACAAGATGGAAAAGACCGTACGTGACACATTAGAGCACGTGAGCGGACTCTCGGCCGAGGAAGCCAAGGAGAAACTCATCGAGTCACTCAAGGACGAAGCCAAAACCAATGCCGCCAGTTACATCAACGACATCATGGATGATGCCAAGATGACCGCCAACAAGGAGGCAAAGCGCATCATCATCGAGACCATACAACGTGTAGCAACCGAAACTGCTGTCGAGAATGCGGTGACGGTATTCCATATCGACAACGACGAGATCAAAGGCCGCATTATCGGTCGCGAGGGACGCAACATCCGTGCCCTGGAAGCAGCTACTGGCGTTGAGATTGTAGTTGATGACACTCCCGAAGCCATCGTGCTTTCAGGCTTTGACCCTGTGCGCCGCGAAATCGCGCGTTTGGCGCTCCACCAGCTGGTGAGCGACGGTCGCATCCATCCCGCCCGCATCGAGGAGGTTGTTGCCAAAGTGCGTCGTCAAGTCGAGGAAGAGGTGATTGAGACCGGTAAACGCACTGCTATTGACATGGGTGTCCATGGCTTGCATCCCGAGCTTATCAGATTGATCGGTAAGATGAAATATCGTTCTAGCTACGGCCAGAACTTGTTGCAACACTCCCGCGAAACTGCCAACCTTTGCGCCATCATGGCCAGTGAGCTGGGCTTGAATCCCAAGAAGGCCCGCCGTGCAGGTCTGTTACACGATATTGGCAAGGTGCCCGATGATGAGCCCGAGTTGCCGCACGCACAGTTGGGTATGAAGTTGGCTGAGAAGTATAAGGAAAAAGCCGACATTTGTAACGCAATCGGTGCCCACCACGATGAGGAAGAGGCCACTAGCCTGTATGCGCCCATTGTTCAGGTATGCGATGCCATTAGTGGCGCACGTCCCGGTGCCCGCCGCGAGATTGTTGAGGCCTATATCAAGCGATTGAATGATTTGGAGAAATTAGCGCTGTCTTATCCTGGTGTGGTTAAGACCTATGCCATCCAGGCTGGTCGCGAGCTGCGCGTGATTGTAGGCGCCGACAAGATCAGCGATGCTGAGACCGAAAAGCTCTCCAACGAGATCGCTCAGAAGATTCAGGATGAGATGACCTATCCGGGCCAGGTGCGCATCACCGTCATCCGCGAGACACGTGCCGTCAGCTACGCAAAATAATGTCTGTCTTCCACAATGGACGAGAAAAACAATTTTCAACCAACTGTGCCTGACAGCGGTGGCTCGGGTGTAAAACCCGATTCATGCAGTTGCAATGGTGGCTGCTGTAACGACGTGGGCCGCTGCAACCTCACCAGCACCAACTGGCTAGAAGATGTGCCCGACAATGACTTTGAGATTGTCGAGGTGCTCTTCAAGAACACCCGTCGTGGTTTTTACCGCAACAGCACCCACATCCCCCTCAAGCGTGGTGACTGGGTGGCCGTTGAGGCTAACCCGGGTCATGACATCGGCCGCGTGGGGCTCATGGGACGTTTAGTCAAGAACCAAATGAAGCGCGTGAACCTGCGCAAAGATGCCGAGATACTGCGCGTCTTCCGCAAGGCTAAGCCCTCTGACATGGAGCGCTATGAGCAAGCCAAAGCGCGCGAGGAGGACACGATGATACGTTCTCGCAAGATTGCTGTGGACTTGGGCCTGAAGATGAAAATCGGTGACGTGGAGTACCAGGGCGACGGCAATAAAGCGATATTCTATTATATTGCCGATGAGCGTGTGGATTTCCGTCAACTCATCAAGGTGCTTGCCGATGTGTTCAAGATCAGGGTGGAGATGAAGCAGATTGGCGCTCGCCAGGAAGCTGGTCGCATTGGTGGCATCGGGCCTTGTGGACGCCCATTATGTTGCGCCACTTGGATGTCGGGATTCGTGTCTGTAGCTACTAGTGCCGCCCGATTCCAGGACATCTCGCTCAATCCCCAGAATTTGGCGGGACAATGCGCTAAGCTCAAGTGCTGTATCAACTTTGAGGTGAACACCTACGTTGAGGCAATACGCCAGTTGCCGCCCAAGGATGTGCATCTCGAAACCAAAGATGCAATCTACTACTTCTTCAAGGCCGACGCCTTAAAGCGTGAGATTATTTATTCCACCGAGCGCAATGCTCCTGTCAATACGGTCACACTGACAGCAGCCCAAGCCTTCGAGATCATTGCCTTGAATAAAAACGGCGTCAAGCCCGACACCCTCAAGGACGATGATGGCAAGAAGGGCTCATCGCCATTTGGAGACTTGCTCAATCAGGATGCTATCAACCGCTTTGACAAAAAGAAGAAGAAAAAGAAGAAAAAAAGCGGTGACAAGCAAGCCGGGAATGGTGGCAACAAGGCCGAGAAGAACGGCAAACAAGAAAAGCCCATCAGGAATGGTGACGGAGAAAATGCTAACGGCAAACCAGAGCGCAAACAGCGCCAGGGCAAGCCTCAACGCATGGAGAAAAAAACTTTCAGGCCACAAAAGCCTAATGGCGACAAGCCGTCCCCCAAAGACAATGGGCATAACAAGCAAAATAACGCCTCTGGCGAGTAATCGCCTCATGAGAATTAACAGCAAAGCGGTGGCAATGATAGTATTCGTTGCCTCCGCAATGCTTATCATGGCCAGTTGCACACGAAAACCGGTCATGGCCCATGCCCGATTTGTGCATTTACCGTCATCAGGGTGGCAACAGTCCTTCCCATTGGCATTTATTCCTGAGTATGACGACTCGACGCTGACCTATGATTTGAAACTGACCGTGCGTCACAACAACAGTTATTCCTATCGCAATCTATCGTTGGCAATAGACATTTTTGGTGCTGACTCGACAGTACAGCGGCAACAAGTGAACATGGCTCTTGCCGATGAGTACGGTAACTGGACTGGTGGCGGATTTGGGGCACTTTACCAAGTATCTGCTTCTTTAGCAAAGGGCATATCACCCTCGCAAGCAAGCCGAGTGGTCATATGGCAAACCATGGCCGGAAGTGACACACTACAAGGTCTCTGTGACCTAGGACTTACTGTTTCCCCTACCAGTTAAGGCAAAAACAAAAACTAAAATGCTTGTTTAATTCGTTAAAATTATCTAATTTTGCCACGCAATGAAGATTGACAAAGCCGAAGCCCGTCAAACGGGCATACAACTGCTCAAGTATGGAGTGATTGGCGTGCTCAACACGCTCATCACGCTTGTCGTCTTCTATTTGCTGAACACTAGGCTAGGGTTGTCCTACGGTATTTCAAACGTGGTAGGCTATATCTTTGGTGTGATTAACAGCTTCTTGTGGAACCGTAACTGGGTTTTCAAGACCAAAAACGACTTCAGGCGTGAGCTATTCCTCTTTGTTTGCGGTTTCCTCATTTGTCTCGCTTTGCAGCTCTGTGTCAGCTGGATCCTGCTTGAAGGCTTAGGATGGAAGAATCTCCCCGATGATATCATCCCATTCTTCCCCATGCAGAAGGCCGGTCAAAACATTGTCATGATTGTCGCCATGGTTGCCTACACCCTCGCCAATTATGCCTATAACCGCTTTGTCACCTTCCGCGTCCGCTGACAATACCAAGCCTTTCATAAAGTGTTGCATACACTCCAGCGGTTGTGGATCACTTCTTTAGGTTACAAGTCATCATAGCTTTTTAGCAACAATGAAAGAGTCGATCATAAAATATTTCAAGAATGGGGTATTGCCCTTTGTCTTGCTGAGCGTTGTATTATTTTACCTGCAAGACCAATGGCTGATTATTAACACTGATGATTTCGCTTTTAGCACGATCAGCGAGTTTGCGCTTGACGATGACGGCAACCAAATCATCATCCATGACCGTCCTGTCACCTCATTTTTGGACGCGGTGAAGTCCCAAGCGGCCTGCTACATGAAGTATAACGGCCGATTTGTTGTACACACCATCACCCAATGGTTCTGCGGCACCAAAACCGAGGGCTTCTTTGTCATCATCAATTCTCTGGTATGGGCTATCTTGTTCTTGAGTTTCTCGATGCTCGCCTTTGGCAAAGAAAAACTGTCTCTCGCCAACCTCGTCATCGCCTTCAGTGTACTATGGCTATTGATGCCCAATGCGTTACGCATGTTTACCGGTGCTGTTTCCAGTGCGGTCAATTACATGTGGTCTGGCGCTGCCAACATGGTGGTGCTGTTGCTGTTCAACTGGTTGTGTCGCAATAAAGACAAGTCAATACCGCTCATAACGACTTTATTGATTACTCTTTTCAGCTTGCTGACAGGATCCATGCAGGAGAGTTTCTCTATTGGCATCTCGGCAGGGCTAATCGTTTATGCCATCATTCATTATAAGAAGTTGCCAAGAGCCGCATTTGTCCTGATAGCCGCATATCTAATCGGCACCGCCTTATGCGCTTTCGCTCCAGCTAATTTTGTACGTTCTGACCAACTGGGCCACGTTATCCGTTGGCACGTCATTGCCGATTTGCTCAAAATACCTGTGTTCTCATTAACACTCATCTTGATGGTAGCGACATCGTTTATCCGTCCCGCTATCGTCCTTGATATCATCAAGAGCAATATCGTCATCGTAGTGTCAATCGTGGTGAATCTATTATTTGCCATCTTTGTCGCCTATACCATGGCCTGGCAGCTTACTTGCATTTCTCTGTTCAGTGCCATTCTGTTGCTTCAACTGTATCACCGTTTAATCAGCAACAAGGCTCTGAAAATCGGGATCGCTTGTCTTGCGGCATGTTGCACGATGCTCGTTTATGTGCCAATGTACGGATACAGGCAGGACGTTTGGAAGGCCCAACATCAAATGATGGATGAAGCCCTCACATCCAAGACAGGGCTAATCAGCCTGAAACAGGCATTTGAAATCGATAAGAAGTATGCCAATTCACGTTTAGCCCCCATCCTATGGATTTACCTTCGCAACCAGGTGACTCCACTGGTGAGCAACGACCAGTATGTATTGCCCAGCATGTTGTCAAAGTACTTGACTCATTGCAGCAATCCCCATTTGATCCAGGCACTCTTGCCTGATGAGGCACAAGTCATCGCTGACGCTTTTAACTCGGACGAAAAATTCAAACTAGCTGGAAATGAGGCTGTTTATTTTGACGCATACACAGTAATCCGCAACAAGGATTCCAACTCATGCCAATTAGAGAATCACGTGCCATGTCAAAGTTGGGACTATGACGGCATGAGTTATCAGATGTTTTTCGGCAGAATTCCAACCGAGTAAAGTGATGTACCATGAGTCAGTTCTAGACTTGTTAATAACTTTATTTTTGCAGGTGGGAAAATTGGAGTAATTTTACACTCCACATCTAATTCAAAAACCAAAGGAGAGCATTATGATACCTTTTGTGCACCTGCACGTGCATTCACAATACTCCATTCTTGACGGAATGGCGCCCATTAAGGACTTGGTTGACAAGGCCATAGCCGACGGCATGCGTGGCATGGCTTTGACCGATCATGGCAACATGTTTGGCATCAAGGAGTTCCATGACTATGTAGGAAAGCTTAACAAGAAACGAACCGACGATGAGAAGTTCAAGCCGATTTTCGGCTGCGAAGTCTATGTTGCCAACCAGTCCCGGTTCACCCATACCGACAAGCGTGACTACGGCAACCATCTCATCTTGTTGGCCAAGAACCTGCAGGGTTACAAGAACCTGATTAAAATCGTTTCACATGCGTGGACCGAGGGCAAGTACATGCACCCCCGCACCGATCACAATGAGCTCGAGAAGTATCACGAGGGCATCATCTGCTGTTCTGCTTGTTTAGGTGGTGAAGTGCCTCAGTTAATCATGAGCGGACAGATGAACCAGGCACGAGAGACGATCAAGTGGTTCAAGAGCGTGTTTGGCGATGACTACTATCTGGAATTGCAGCGCCACAAAGCCACTGTGGCGCGGGCCAACCATGAGACCTACGAGAAGCAGTGTCTTGTTAATGATGCATTGATACAGTTTGCCCGCGAATTGGATGTAAAACTCATCTGTACCAACGACTCCCACTTTGTCAACGAGGCCGATGCCGACGCCCACGAGCGCTTAATATGCCTCTCAACCGGCAAGAAACTCACTGATGACAACGTGATGCTCTACAGCAAGCAGGAGTGGTTCAAGACCCAGGAGGAGATGAATGGAGTGTTCGGCGATATCCCTGAAGCTTTGCAGAACACCAACGAGATTTTGGACAAAGTGGAGATTTACAGCATCGACCATGGACCCATTCTGCCCGATTTCCCGCTGCCCGCCGGCTTTGATAATGAGGACGACTACCTGCGCTACCTCGTCTATGAGGGTGCCAAGGAACGTTGGCCCGAACTCACCGAGGAACAGCGCGAAAGGCTTGACTTTGAGCTCGAAACCATCAAGAATATGGGATTCCCTGGTTATTTCCTCATTGTGCAGGACTACATCGGCATGGCTCCAAAATTGGGCTGTTCGGTGGGACCTGGCCGTGGATCGGCGGCCGGATCGGCTGTGGCCTATTGCCTAGGTATCACCAAGATTGACCCGTTGAAATATGACCTGCTGTTTGAGCGCTTCCTGAACCCTGACCGCATCTCATTGCCCGATATCGACACTGACTTTGATGACGATGGACGCGCGGCGGTGTTAAACTATGTGACCGAGAAGTATGGTGCCGAGAAGGTGGCCCACATTGTAACCTATGGCACGATGGCCGCCAAAAGTGCCATCAAGGATGTGGCTCGTGTTGAGGACCTGCCCTTAGCTGAGAGTAACCGACTGGCTAAATTCATTCCCTCGAGTCCCAATGAAATGCCCGAGGAAAAACCTGGAAAGAAATATAAAATCACCGTGAGCAACTGCCTGAAGTGTTTCCCTGACTTCGAGAAGGAAATGGAGAGCGAAGACCCGCGCGTGGCCGAGACTATCCGTTTTGCCGAGAAACTTGAAGGCAGCATCCGCAGTACCGGAGTTCATGCCTGTGGCGTGATTATCGGGCGCGACGACATCACCGACTGGGTGCCCGTGAGCACCGCGACCGACAACGATGGCGAGAACATCATTGTTACCCAATATGAAGGCGGCGTCATTGAGAGCACCGGATTGATTAAAATGGACTTTCTGGGGCTCAAGAACCTGTCTATCATCAAGGAAGCCTTGGCCAACATCAAACTCAACCATGGCATTGATATCGACATTGAGAAGATTCCCATCGATGACCCCAAGACCTATGAATTATACTGCAAGGGCATGACATCTGGAACTTTCCAGTTTGAGTCAGCAGGCATGCAAAAGTACCTCATCGAATTGCATCCCACCTGTTTCGAGGATCTAATTGCCATGAACGCCCTTTACCGTCCGGGCCCCATGGACTATATCCCTCAGTTCATCAACCGCAAGCAGGGTAGGGAACCCATCGAATATGATATCCCTTGCATGGAAAAGTACCTCAAGGAGACTTACGGTATTACTGTCTATCAGGAGCAAGTCATGCTGCTGTCAAGGCAGTTGGCAGGCTTTACCCGTGGCCAGAGCGACACATTGCGCAAGGCGATGGGTAAGAAGCAAATCGAGAAGATGAACGAGTTGGAAGCTCTGTTCTATGAGGGCGGCGAGAAAAACGGGCATGACAAGAAGGTGCTCAACAAGATTTGGGAAGACTGGAAAAAGTTTGCTTCCTATGCATTCAACAAGTCTCATGCGACGTGCTACAGCTGGGTAGCTTACCAGACGGCCTACCTCAAGGCCAACTATCCCAGCGAGTACATGGCTGCCGTGCTGAGCAGCAACCTCAATGATGTGGACAAGCTCTCCAGATACATGGATGAGTGCCGGGCCATGGGTATCGAGGTGCTCGGCCCCAACATCAACGAGAGCTACCGTAACTTCAGCGCCACCAAGGATGGACGCATCCGCTTCGGCCTTGCCGGCATCAAGGGCGTGGGCGTGAGCTGCGTGGACTCCATCGTCGAGGAACGCGACAAGAATGGTGCCTATAAGGACATCTTTGACTTTGTGCAGCGTATCAATCAGGGAGCATGCAACCGCAAAGCACTTGAATCAATGGCCCTGGCTGGCGCATTTGATGATTTCAAGGAAATCAAGCGTGAGGACTTTTTCGAGGTCAATCCTCGCAACGAGGCTTTCAGCGAGACTTTGATGCGTTTTGGCCAACGATTCCAGGCAAGTAAACAGGAGATGCAGCAGTCTCTGTTTGGCGCGTCCGAGGAAGTGGAAGTTGCGACGCCCACTATACCTCATGCTGAACCATGGTCACAGCTGGAAAGGCTGAACCGGGAGCGAGAGTTAGTGGGTATGTATCTGTCAGCTCATCCGCTTGACCCCTACTATATGGAGGTGACCTATGGCTGCAACACACCATTGGCCGAGGTAAAGAACAAGTCAAAGGATTTGGACCGAGAACTCGTAATGGGCGGTCTGGTCGTTGATTTCCAAACGCGCATAGGCAAAAAGGGTGGTCAGTTTGGCATCTTGAAGATAGAGGACTATTCCGGCTCGTTTGAATTCATGCTATTTGGTAATAAATTCGTCGATTACCAAAAGTATGGTGTACTCGGTTTGGCTATCGTGGTCACTGGCGCTTATGAGAAAGGCTATGGTGACAATGTTCGTTTCAACGTGCGCACTATTGATTTATTAGAGAACCTCAAGGGGAAGATGGTCAAGAATTTGATTATCAGCCTCAATGATAGTGACCTGCAACGAGTTGACTTCTTAAAACCCAACCTAGACGCCGATGGGGATAACAGATGTGACCTGTATTTCCGCATGAAGGATCACGTTGGCGGTAACTATGTCATGTTACGCTCTAAGAGGCCAATCGCTGTAGATAAGCACTTGCTGGATGCTTTGCGCGAGGCAGGCATCAAGTTCATGATAAATGCCAAGATATGACAATTTGCCAGATGGTATCAAATTTGCAATATAAGCAATTAATCACAATAATTATCAACCAAACAACAAGTAAGAAAACATGGCTACTGTAATTAACGACGAGAACTACAAGAGTTTATTGGAAGAGGGCAAGCCCGTGGTGATTGACTTCTGGGCTCCTTGGTGTGGTCCCTGCCGCAGCATCGCTCCCATTATCGAGGAACTGGCTACAGCCTATGAGGGTCGCGCTATTATCGGCAAATACAATGTGGATGACGATACCGACCTGGGTGTGGAGTATGGTATCCGCAACATCCCCACGCTGCTGTTCTTTAAGGACGGACAGATGGTGGATAAGCACGTGGGCACGATTACCCGCGACGCCCTTGCCGCTAAAATCGACGCTCTCCTTTAAACAAGAAACTGTTTATCTTAAACTTAAAGTGGTGAAACTGATCGCTTCACCACTTTACTTTATTTATCCAGGTTTTTAATGACCTTGTTTAGCTGCTCGCCCAATCCTATGGTGTAACCTTGGGAACAGAACAGCACGCGGTTAAATGTGTCGGCGAGAATGAAGATAGGCAGCTGTGTCTCGGTCTGCAGTTTCATCTCTTGAGCAATCTGGAGGCGGATGCTACCGTCACGGTCAATGCCGTAGATGATGTTCTTAGGCAGCGTGCCAAAGTTCTCCTGACGGTACTTTTGCGCTTCCTGTTCATTTTCAAACAGCAATACCATGGGCCGTCCCCATTTGTCAATGGCACCATTCATCTTGGCAATGTCGCGCATCGCGTGATTGGTGGGTTCCTGGCCCACACCCAGCAAGCCAACGATGAAGTAGCCACGGCCTGTCTGCGACAGAATGCTCACATCGTCTCCAACAACAGGTTTCAGTTCATTGTCAAGCAAGACAAATTTGGATTCACTGTTAAAGTTGCCGATGACTGCCACAATGTCATCACTTTGGCGCATCGTCAGGTTAATGGTCGTCGTTTGACCTGGCTCAATGGTGAAAATGCGGTTAACGGCTAGAACTTTACCACTGGCAGCACGAGTGCCGCTAGTGAGCATATAGGTACCGGCATCAAGGGTTGTGCCGTTCTGGAACGTGTTACTCCACGATGAGCCTTCCTCAAGCCCAGAGTCGCCTTCGTCATAGTTAAGCAGCTGAGTCGTGCCGTCGTCAAGGATGCGTGATAGCGAGAAGTGGTGGTAATACTTGGGATCATCGAGCGTTGGGGTGGGGGTATAACGCAACTTTAGTGTGCCCGTGGCAGCATTCTGCTGCTCAACCGCCTCAAAGTTCACGTCTTGCCATTCGGCTCCAGAAGTACGGTATTGCACCTTTCCCGTGACGGGATCCATACGAGACTCGATGTCTAGTGAACGGGCTAAATCGACAAAGAAAATGTTGCGGCCACGTTCATCTGTCACTCGTGAGCGCCACACGCCCATCGGTGTTTGGGCAATGTGCAAGGCGTTCTCCTCGGGGCGCAACTCTATGTTGTCACGCACCCATGTCACCAATTGTGCCGGGTCATGGCGGAACCTGTCAGCCGTTGCCGCGTCAAAGGCATCTTGCAACTCCATCTTAAACGGCGAGGTAATCATCTCATACTCTACACGTTGTCCCACCTGGCTGCTACGAGCATTATATGCATCTTCAAGCACTGCCATTGACACATCCCTCATGTCCTTGTCGTTCAAGCCCTTAAGCACCGCTAAGGCTCGATTAGGATCATAGGGATGGTGCTTCACAAACTCTAAGATGGTTTCCCAGTTGCCGCGAGCCTTAACAAGGTATTCGGCTGCGCTAGGAAACAGCGTTTGGGCTTGCTCAGGGGTAAGGAACGTCGCCTCATAAGCCTTACGGATAGAGTCCTCACGAGCAAAGCGCGCCTTATTAGCGGCTGCCATTTCGGGAGTCACTTTGGGCATGATGACATGCTCAACAGGTGGCACGATATCGATTTCATCATATGTGGGGCTAGTCTTCTTGCTGGTGCTGCGGTTGAGCGTCACATCAACCTTGCCGTCTTTACCAAAGGTCACTTTGCGGTACCCGTACCAGCCATCTTTGCTGGCCCACACCAGCATATCGCCCTTACCGGCAGTCAGCGAGGCAACACCTTTATTATCGGTAAACTTGGTAGCGGCGGGGTAGAACTCGCCATAGTTATAGATACGGAACTGAACAGTGGCTCCCTTGACTGGATTTCCCTGTTGGTCAAGCACTCTCACTTTGGTTGAGGCTGTGACGGCATAGTTGCCAATGAGGTTGATTTCGGTGAAATTACGGGTACGAGACATCACCTCCTCGGGGCCATTGTAGTTGCCAAATGCGCGGGTGTGCATCAGCAGCGCCCGCGATGCAGGGGAATTGAACCAGCCAAGGTCCAGTACGGCCTCGGGCTCACATGCGCCCATAAAATGCCACTTACCGTCAGCCCAAGCCTCGACCCACGCGTGGTTGTCGTCGGTATGTGCCCAACGAGGGGTATAGACTTGACGGGCGGGGATACCTATGGAGCGCAAGGCGGCAACAGTAAACGTCGATTCCTCACCACAGCGCCCGATGGCGGTTTTCATGCAGGCCAGCGGGGACAGCGTGCGAGAATCGCTGGGCTGATAGGTCACATGCTCGTGACACCAGTGGTTTACCTCAAGAATGGCTTGTTCCATGCTCATGCCCTTAACACGCTCCTTAAGTTCCTTGAAGAACACGGGGCGCGACATGTCAAGCGCCTCGTTGTTCACGCGCAGGGGCAGCACGAAATGGTTGAACAGCAATTCAGGAACGGTTGTTCCCCACGGCATCTGCTGGCGTGCTTCAAAAGTTGCCCTCACATTCTGTAGGTGGAAGTCGGTCGTGTAATCGGTAATATCGGCAAGCGGCATGTACCGATACAGGAAACTCAGTGCTTCCCATTCCTGATCATTCACTCGCAGCCCTGTCGTGTCAGGCACACGAAGCTGTTCCACAGTGGCAGCGCTCATACTGCTGGCAACTGCCAACATTATCAACCATAGGGTCACAATCTTTTTCATTATTACTTATAAGATTTGGTTTATTGCCCACAAAAATATAAAAAAGTACCGAATACACAAAAAGTACTCTCAATATAAAGACACTGTCTCTTAAGTTTATAGGCTCTCGCTTTTAGGTCTTGACTACTTGAGGTCACTTCATTATCTTTGCTGCGAATGGCCTAATAATTGCTTTTAACGCTTCGTTAACACTTCCGCTCCCCCCTGTCATAAAGAATAGAATTATTTTTTGTGTTGATAATCTGATTATTACGAAAAAACATATCAAAAAGGCGGAATCGCTTTATGGCGTATATGCACCCATAGATAAATCTAATAATTACAGCGCCATTTTGCCGTTTGTGGGTTTTTCATTAATTTTGCATTCCAAAATAAAGACAACAAAATGAAGACAATACGCAACTTCTGCATCGTGGCGCACATCGACCACGGCAAGAGCACACTCGCCGACCGCCTGTTGGAAGTAACTAACACCGTGGCTGGCAAGGATATGCAGGCCCAGGTGCTGGACGACATGGATCTGGAGCGTGAGCGCGGTATTACTATCAAGAGCCACGCTATCCAGATGGATTACATGAAAGACGGCACGAAATATACGCTCAACCTGATTGACACTCCGGGACACGTGGACTTCTCCTATGAGGTCTCGCGCTCGATAGCAGCCTGTGAAGGCGCACTTCTTGTTGTGGATGCCACCCAGGGCGTTCAGGCACAGACTATTAGCAATCTATATATGGCGATTGATAACGGATTGGAAATCATCCCCGTTATCAACAAAATTGATATGGATAGTGCCCATCCTGACGAGGTAGAGGACGAAATTGTGGAGTTGCTGGGTTGTGACCCGAGCGATATCATCCGCTGCAGCGCGCGCACAGGTGTGGGTGTACCGGCCATCCTTGATGCCATCGTTGACCGCATTCCTGCTCCAGAGGGCAATCCTGACGCTCCGCTTCAGGCATTGATTTTTGACTCGGTGTTCAACTCGTTCCGCGGCATTATCGTCTATTTCAAGATTTTGAACGGCTCGATTGCCAAGGGTGACTTTGTGAAGTTTGTCAACACTGGTAAAGAGTATAATGTGGACGAGTTGGGTGTGCTCAAGCTGCAACAGCAGCCATGTGACCGCCTCACGACGGGCAATGTAGGCTATATCATCTCAGGCATCAAGAATTCTGTCGAGGTGAGGGTGGGTGATACCATTACCCATGTGCAGCAGCCGTGTGAGAGCGCAATCGAGGGCTTCCAGGAGGTAAAACCGATGGTGTTCGCAGGTGTTTATCCTATTGATCCTGAAGATTTCGAGAACTTGCGCGCTTCACTTGAGAAGTTACAGCTCAATGATGCCGCATTGACGTTCACACCTGAGTCATCAGTAGCGTTAGGCTTCGGTTTCCGCTGCGGTTTTCTGGGCCTGCTTCACATGGAGATTGTGCAAGAGCGCTTGAGCCGTGAATTCAATATGGAGGTCATCACCACGGTTCCCAACGTGTCCTATAAGGTGTATGACAAAAAAGGCAACATGACCGAGGTGCATAACCCGGCAGGTTTGCCCGATATTGCAGTTATTGAGAAGATTGAGGAACCATACATCCGCGCGTCAATCATCACCCTTAGCGAATTCATGGGCCCAATCATTACCCTGTGCCTGTCGAAGCGCGGCGAGTTGTCCAATCAGGAATACATTTCAGGCAACCGCATGGAGTTGACTTTTGATATTCCGTTGGGAGAAATTGTCATTGACTTCTATGACAAACTCAAGAGCATCAGCAAGGGTTATGCCTCGTTTGACTACTTTATCAACGGCTACCGTGACTCGAAGCTCATCAAGCTCGATATCCTGCTCAACGGCCAGCCAGTTGATGCCTTGAGCACGCTGACCCATGTTGACAATGCGGTTACACTTGGACGCCGCATGTGCGAGAAACTCAAGGAGCTGATTCCGCGCCAGCAGTATGACATCGCCATCCAGGCTGCCATCGGCGCCAAGATCATTGCTCGCGAGACTGTGAAACAGGTGCGTAAGGACGTGACTGCCAAGTGCTATGGCGGTGACGTGAGCCGCAAGCGCAAACTGCTCGAGAAACAAAAGGCAGGTAAGAAGCGCATGAAGCAGATCGGCACTGTGCAAGTGCCGCAAAAGGCTTTCTTGGCTGTATTGAAACTCGACTAACAGTCTTGTCTGGCAAGTAGTTACTTGCCTATTGTTGAGAGGGAAACGTGGCCGACGAACTGCAGCATATTGACCTTGACAATCCTGAGTTCCAGGACGCTTGGGGTGTAATCCAGAAGACCCACCGCTCGGTGTTCCTTACCGGCAAGGCGGGAACGGGCAAGAGCACGTTTCTAAAATACATTCGATCAAACACTAAGAAAAAGACGGTGGTACTAGCTCCAACTGGTATCGCCGCTGTCAATGTGGGTGGCCAAACGTTGCACTCGTTTTTCAAGATTCCTTTCAAGCCGTTACTGCCCGACGATCCTGATATCGCCAACGTATCGCGATTGCGTAAAATGCTGCGTTATACTAAGGATAAGGTGAAACTCATCCGTGAATTGGAACTCATCATCATTGATGAGATTTCAATGGTACGGTCCGATATCATCGATTTTGTTGATCGGGTATTAAGGGTCTATTCGGGCAACATGAGAGAACCATTTGGGGGTAAACAATTGTTACTCGTGGGTGACATTTTCCAATTGGAGCCAGTCGTGACTCATGACATGCGCGACATCCTACGTCGATACTACAAGAATTTCTTTTTCTTTAACGCACGTGCTTTCGACCAGATTAACCTGGTAGCAATAGAGTTGCGCAAGATTTATCGCCAAAGCGATAATGATTTCATCTCACTGCTTGACCGCGTTCGCATCAACCGCGCATCAGCAGCCGACATCACGCGTCTTAATTTGCGTTACAATCCCAACTATCAGGAAGTTAATGGCAATGAATTAGCCATTACGCTAGCTACGCGCCGTGACACTGTAGATAGCATCAACGATGAACACATGCTAGCGTTGAAGACGCCTGAATTTGTCTATGAAGGTATGACCGAAGGCGATTTCCCCGAGAATAGCCTTCCCACGGCTCGCTTGCTGGTTCTCAAGGAAGGAGCACAGGTCATTTTCATCCGCAATGATAAGGAAGGACGTTGGTGTAACGGCACAATCGGGAAGGTTACGCATTTGACCAATGACCGTGTGTTTGTTGCTTTAGAGAGTGGTGACGAAATGGAAGTACTGCCCGAAATCTGGGAAAACATGCAGTACACCTATAATGAGAAGGAGAAAAAAGTGGAGGAGAAGGTGCTTGGAACTTTCACACAAGTACCGCTCAAACCTGCATGGGCACTTACGGTCCACAAGAGTCAAGGCCTCACATTCAATCATGTGGTACTCGACTTTGCAGGCGGCGCTTTCACAGGTGGACAGACCTACGTGGCGCTCTCGCGTTGTACTTCCTTGGAGGGCATCACACTGCTCAAACCACTAAGCGATCGCGATATCATTGTCAATATGGCAGTTGTGGAGTTCAGCCGGCAATTCAATAACCGACAAATCATCAATGAGGCGATGGAACAAGAACGTGCTAACTTGCTTTATCGCAGGGCGGTACATGCATTTGATCACCATGAGTTTGATGAATGTGTGCGTTGCTTCACCGAGGCCATGAAAATCAAGGATAATATCCAGAATGAAGCAGTAAAGCGATTGATTGTCAACAAATTAAACAAATTCAAGAAACAGCTCCGCACCATAGAACGTTTGCAGGAAGTGATTGACAGTCAACAAAAAATGCTACGCGATTTAGCATTAGAATATGCTGCTATGGGTGACCAAGCTTTAGCCATGGATGGGGTAGTGGGTGAGGGTAGTGAAGCTTATGGAATGCGCCATGATGACATAGCAATTCGTTCAGCATTAGCCAACTATAACAAAGCACTGCGCATTATGCCTGACTGCGTGCCTGCCATGTTGGGAAAAGCACGCTTGATGCTTGCATTGGATCAGCCGGATGTGGCTGAACAAGAGATTAATCATGCATTAGAAGTAGATAAGAACACCTATGAAGCCCACTTATTACTAGGAGACCTAAAGTATCAACAGCGTGATATTCCTGAAGCGATAAAATGCTTTAAACGCGCAGCAAAGGCTGACAAGAAACGTCCAGAGCCCCACGAAAAGTTACAAGCAATCTATGAGAAGATTGGACTCGATGACCTTGCTGATGAAGAAGCCGAAATATCTAAACGACTGCGCAAGGCAATCTACAAATCCACTCAAAAACGCAAAAAGAAGTAATACTACCTCAATTTGCCTGTCTTATTGATGGGGGACAGCAAATGGCGAAAATAGCGATACTTTATTTTACATAATATCAATATTTATCTTTTTAAAAGAAGAAAACAGAATCGAAACCATTGAGTCACAGAAAGTTGTTTATTTTGCCCAAAAAAATCACTTATATGTGTATAATATCAAATCCCTTCTCAAATTTTCAAATCTCAGGCAGTTAACAATCAAATAATTTATTGATACGATCCATAATTTATTAAATTTAGTCATCCATTAGCCAGATACCTTAAATCATCTCAATAAAAACGAATAGAAAAAATGATAAAAACTGCAATGCAATTATTTGAACTTGATAATTACTTTATTTATAGTAACATAAACTATATTATTTAAATTAATTATTGAAGTAATAAACACAAATTCTTGGATAATTAAATTAAAAGTGTAACCATCATCGCCTAATTAAATGAAAAAACTACTAAAAAATCATTATTATATCATTATTATTTATTTGATATTTAATTATTTATAATGGTATACTTAATGTAATTATTTATATACGATAATTGGCCATTAATTGCTTTCATTGTGACCAAAATTCGTGCAATTTTCCTTCTTATTGTTGATAACTTTTGTTTTTACACCTTATATTATATAATGAGAAGTTTTTGTAACTTTGTAAATTAGAAAAATATCAAAATTCAAATATATTATGCTAAAAACCCTGCTCAAACAAGTCAAGCAGTATAAGACGGCATCACTGTTGACGCCTGTTTTCATCATGCTTGAAGTCGTGCTTGACGTCCTCATCCCTTTTGTGACCGCCAAGCTCATCGACTATGGCATCAGTGCAGGACACATGCCTAGCGTTTACAAGTATGGCGCAATCATGCTTGTCATGGCGTTCCTGAGCATGATTGCGGCAATCATGGCCGGTAAATATGCTTCCTATGCGTCATCGGGCTTTGCTTGCAACCTGCGTGATGCCATGTACAAAAACATCCAGAGGTTCGCCTTCAGCGACATCGACAAGTACAGCACTTCGGGCCTGGTTACCCGCATGACAACCGACGTGACTAACCTGCAAAATGCCTATCAACAGATTATCCGTACCTCGGTGCGCGCACCATTCAACCTGTTATCGAGCATTGTGATGTGTTTCGTTATTAGCCCACAGTTGAGTTTGATTTTCATTGTAGCCAGCGTTGTGTTAGGTGTCATTTTGGCAATCATCATCACCAAAGTCTCCAAGATGTTCGCGTTGGTGTTCAAGCAGTATGACGTTCTTAACTCGGTAGTCCAGGAAAATGTATCCGGCATCAGGGTCGTCAAGGCTTTTGTGCGTGAAGACTACGAGAAAAGCAAGTTTTGGCAAGCCGCCAAGCGACTGTATGACCTCAACGTCAAGGCCGAGAGCCTGATGGCACTCAATGGACCAGTTATGAATATGGTGGTTTACGGCTGTATTATCGCCATTTCGTGGTTCGGAGCCCAGTTTGTTGTGGGTGGCAGCCTCACCACTGGCCAGTTAACCTCGTTGTTTACTTATGTCATGACCATCCTCTCCTCGCTGATGATGTTGAGCATGATATTTGTGACTATCACCCAAAGCCTTGCCAGCGGGCAGCGTGTGGCACAGGTCATCAACGAGGAGCCCGACATCGATAACCCCGAGGATGCCGACACCGTAATCCCCAATGGCCGCATCGATTTCAATAAAGTTTACTTCGCCTACAAGGGCGGTAGCGGCGAATATGCTTTGAACAACATCGACCTGCACATCAACAGTGGCGAGTCCATTGGCGTGATAGGCGGTACCGGTAGCGGAAAGTCTTCGCTCATTAATCTGGTAAGCCGCCTGTATGATGTTTCTAAAGGCAGTGTCATGGTCGGCGGCAAGGACGTACGCACCTATGACTTAGAGAGTTTGCGCAATAATGTCGCCGTGGTTTTACAGAAAAACGTTCTGTTTTCCGGTAGTGTCCTTGACAACCTGCGCTGGGGCGATGAAAATGCTACCCTTGAGCAATGCCAAGAAGCTTGCCGGGTAGCCTGTGCCGACGAGTTCATCAGAGAGATGCCCGATGGCTACAACACTCACATCGAACAAGGCGGCGCCAACGTGTCAGGCGGTCAGCGTCAACGCTTGTGCATCGCCCGAGCCCTATTAAAACGTCCCAAAGTGATGGTGCTGGACGACAGCACTAGCGCATGTGACAATACCACCGACGCACGCATCCGTGCCGCATTGCGCGAGAGTCTTCCCGAAATGACTAAACTCATCATCACTCAACGCATCAGCAGCATCAAGGACTGTGACCGCATCCTCGTGCTCGATAACGGCAAGGTCGTGGGTTTTGACACCCATGATAATCTGCTCAAGTCCTGTTCTATTTATCAGGAGATCTGCGCCATTCAGGAAGAAGCCGGAGGCGATTTTGACAAACCCCAAAGCGACAGAAAGGAGGTACAATCATGAGAATGCCAGGAGGTCCCCACAACCGCAATGTCGTGGTCGATACCACGGGCGTGAACAAGCGCAGCACTCTGCTCAGGCTCTTCGGCATTGTGATGAAGAATTACAAGTTCTCGTTCCTGGGTGTGGCGGCGTGCATCGTCGTGACAGCATGCACTACCCTAGCCTCTACCCTATTCACCCGAACACTCATCGATGACTACATCACGCCACTGCTCGGTCAAGCTCATCCCGACTATGGCCCTCTGGCTCAAACATTGCTCAAATTAGGCATTGTGCTTGCCTTCGGCGCCCTATGCTCATATCTGCATAGCCGACTGATGATTAACGTGAGCCAAGGTACGATGCTCAAACTGCGCACAAGCACATTTGACCACATGGAGTTATTGCCCATCAAGTATTTTGACGGCCGCTCCCACGGCGATGTTATGTCAACTTACACCAATGACGTGGACACCTTGCGCCAGATGATCAGCCATAGCCTCCCGCAGGCATTTAACTCACTCATTACCTTAGGAATAACATTTGCCAGCATGATTGTGATGAGTGTACCTATGACCCTCCTGTCCATTGTGATGGCTCTCTTAATGGCATGGTCCACGGCTTATCTTGGCAAACGCTCTCGCAAACACTTCCGCGTGCAGCAGCAGAAACTCGCTGAGGTCAACGGCTTTATTGAGGAAATGATGACAGGTCAAAAGGTCGTTAAGGTTTTCTGTCACGAGGAAAAGGCCATTGAGCAATTCGTGACGATTAATGAGGAGTTGCGAAGCAATACCTACGATGCTAACCGAATCGGTAATATCGTCATGCCCGTCAATGGCAACCTGGGACACTTGAGCTATGTGCTTATGGGCGTTTTAGGTGCCGCTCTTATCATCAGCGGGCACAGTGGTATGACGCTGGGTACTCTCGTTGCGTTCCTTACCCTAAACAAGAGTTTTGCACGTCCTATCGCCAGCATCAGCCAGCAGATTAACAGCGTGCTTAACGCCTCGGTGGGCGCTGACCGTATTTTCAAACTCAACGACGAGCCCAGCGAAGCCGACCACGGCAACATCACCCTGGTCAATGCGGGTCACGACGGTACTGGCCAACTCGTTCCCTGCAAACCTCGCACAGGCACATGGGCATGGAAAATCCCGCAGACCGACGGAACATACAAGTATATCCAAGTCAATGGCGGTGTCAAATTCAATAATGTGGACTTTGGCTACAATGCCGATAAACAGGTGCTATTTGACATTGACATCGACGCCATGCCTGACCAGAAGATCGCCTTCGTGGGTGGCACAGGTGCAGGCAAGACGACCATTACCAACCTCATTAATCGCTTCTATGACATCCAGGACGGCAAGATTCTCTACGACGGCATCAGCGTGAACGACATCCGCAAGCGTGACTTGCGCCACAGTCTGGGCATGGTATTGCAAGAGACTCACCTGTTCACCGGAACCGTCATGGATAATATCCGCTATGGACGCCTTGACGCTTCGGACCAGGACTGCATCGAGGCAGCTAAACTGGTTAATGCTGATGGCTTTATCCGCCGCTTAAGCAACGGATATCAAACTATACTGAATGCCGACGGTGGCAACTTGAGCCAGGGTGAACGCCAGTTGCTCGCTATCGCTCGAGCTGCCGTGGCCGACCCACCCGTTCTCATCCTCGATGAGGCCACCAGCAGCATTGACACGCGCACCGAGCGCCTTGTTCAGCAAGGCATGGACTCGCTCATGCAGGGTCGCACCACCTTTGTCATCGCCCACCGCTTGTCCACCGTTCGCAACAGCGATTGCATCATCGTGCTGGAGCGGGGCCGTATCATTGAGCGGGGCACACACGACGAACTTCTCGCTGCCCGTGGCAAGTACTACCAGCTCTACACCGGCGGCGAAATCACCAGTTGATCCGTCAATTTAATCATAATAAAACGCCCGTTCCTGCGGGCGTTTGTTGTCTATATATCCATTAAGCATAATTGAGCTGCTTTAAAAACAATTGACCACTTCGAATTGTAGGTTCATTTCAACAAAACTCAAAAAATTTTGGTTTTGTGCTTGACTTGCACTAATTTTGCAGATTGTTTGAGAATGAACTGAACACAATACTATTAACTGACTATACTATAGACCAATGGCTAAAAAACTGACCGACCGAGTGACTTGGGTAGGTAAAGTGGATTGGGAACTCAAGACCTTCCATGGCGATGAGTTATCGACCTTTCGTGGCTCTAGCTACAATTCCTACCTGATCCGTGACAAGAAAAATGTGCTCATCGATACTGTGTGGCTCCCCTACAGCCGCGAGTTCGTTAAGAACCTTAAGGCCGAGATTGACCTCAAGGACATTGACTATATCGTGATGTGCCACAACGAGATAGACCATAGTGGCGCTCTCGTTGACCTGATGCGCGAAATCCCTGACACGCCCATCTACTGCACAGCTAAGGGTGAGGCCATCATCCGTGGCCACTACCACCAAGACTGGAATTTTGTCAACGTCAAGACCGGTGACACGCTGGAATTGGGTGACAATACCCTCACCTTTATCGAGGCAACCATGCTGCACTGGCCAGACACGATGTTCTGCTACCTGAGCGGAGAGGAAATCCTGTTCAGCAATGATGGTTTCGGCCAGCATTTTGCCACCGAGTCGCTCTATGACGACCAGGTATGCATGGCCGAGGTCTTGCAGGAAGCCGAGAAGTATTATGCCAACATCCTCGCGCCGTTCAGCCCGCTTTGCAACCGCAAGGTGAAAGAAATCCTGGGTATGAACCTGCCGGTTAAGATGATTTGCCCCAGCCACGGCATCATCTGGCGCAACAACCCAAGCTTGATCATTGAGAAATACCTGCAATGGAGCGATGCTTATCAGGAGGATCAAGTGACCATCGTCTATGACACAATGTGGCAGTCTACACGCCTGATGGCGCAGGCCATTGCCGACGGTATTCGTGAGCAATCGCCCACAACAACCGTAAAGTTGTACAACGCCGCCCATACTGACAAGAACGACATCTTGACCGAGGTATTCCACTCTCGCGCCGTGCTCGTGGGCTCCCCCACCATTAACAACGGTTACAGTTATGCCATTGCTGGCATTCTCGAAATGATCAAGGGCTTGAAACTCAAGAAGAAAAAAGGTGCCGCTTTCGGCAGCTATGGCTGGAGCGGAGAGGGCATTAAGCTCATCACCGAGCACTTGAAAGCTGCAGGCATCGAGCCAGTTAATGACGGTATCCGTACCCTGTGGGTTCCTGATCAAGACGCTTTGGAGCAAAGCCGTCAATTTGGACGTGACTTTGCAACAACATTATGATAACAAATATTCTAAAAATCAACTAAATAACTTAAACTATCACTTTAAATACAATGAACAAAGTCGTTAGTAAAGAGCAGTTTTCTGCTAACGTAACAAAGCTTGTCGTTGAGGCACCCCTCATCGCCAAGGCACGCCGCGCAGGTCACTTTGTGATTGTCCGTGCTGGCGAAAAAGGCGAACGTATTCCCCTAACCATCGCCGACAGTGACCCCAAGGCTGGCACCATCACGCTGGTTATCCAAAGCGTGGGCGACAGCACGCGCAAGATCTGTGCACTCGAGCCTGGTGAGTTTCTCCATGACGTGGTAGGTCCCCTGGGCCAGGCCACTCATATTGAGAAGTACGGCACCGTGCTGTGTGCTGGTGGCGGTGTGGGCACCGCTCCCCTACTCCCCATTATCCGCGCCATGAAAGAGGCGGGCAACCGCGTCATCAGTGTGCTTGCAGGCCGCACTAAGGACCTCATTATCCTTGAGGATGAGGTACGTGCGTCAAGCGATGAGGTTATCATCATGACCGATGACGGCAGTTATGGCAACCAGGGTGTTGTCACTGTGGGTATGGAAGAGGTACTCAAGCGTGAGCACGTGGACTACTGCGTGACCATTGGTCCCGCTATCATGATGAAATTCTGCGCCTTGTTGACCAAGAAATATGAAGTGCCCACCGAGGCTTCGCTTAACGCGATCATGGTTGATGGTACGGGCATGTGTGGCGCCTGCCGTGTCACCGTGGGTGGCAAAACGCGCTTCGTGTGCGTCGAGGGTCCCGAGTTCAACGCCCATGAGATTGATTTTGACGAGTTGATGATGCGCTTAAAAGGTGCGCAATAAATCGTGTTTTGACATTAATTAATTCAAGAAAAAATGGAACAGAACAATATGGATTCGCGTAACGAACAATGGCGCATCGACTTGCGCAACTCTAAGTCACCTAAAGAGCGCACGGCAATTCCCCGCGTGGAGATGCCTCAGCTTGATCCTAAATACCGCATCACCTGCAATGAGGAAGTAAATCAAGGTATCAGTGCCGAGCAGGCTGTCGTTGAGGCTAGCCGTTGCCTGGATTGCGCTAACCCGCAGTGTGTAACGGGTTGCCCCGTGAACATCAATATCCCCAAGTTCATCAAGAACATCGAGCGTGGCGAGTTCGGCGAAGCCGCTGCTACACTCAAGGAGACCAGCTCGCTGCCCGCCGTGTGCGGTCGCGTGTGCCCTCAAGAGAAACAGTGCGAATCGCGCTGCATCCACACCAAGATGAACCATCCCGCCGTAGCGATCGGCTATCTGGAACGCTTTGCAGCTGACTGGCAGCGTGATAACCTGCCTCAGGAAACTCCTGCCATGGCTCCCTCCAACGGCATCAAAGTCGCTGTTATCGGTAGCGGTCCTTCAGGACTGTCATTTGCCGGTGACATGGCTAAGAAAGGTTTCAGCGTAACCGTATTTGAGGCACTGCACGAAATTGGCGGTGTGTTGAAGTATGGTATTCCCGAGTTCCGTCTGCCTAACCATATCGTGGACTATGAGATTGAGGGTCTGCGCAAAATGGGCGTTGAGTTCGTAAAAGACTGCCTCGTCGGCAAAACCATCAGTTATGAAGACCTCCACGAGATGGGCTTCAAGGGCGTGTTTGTTGGCTCCGGTGCCGGTTTCCCGCGCTTCATGAACATCCCCGGTGAGAACCTCAACGGCATCATGTCGAGTAACGAGTACCTCACCCGCATCAACCTCATGGAGGCTGGTCGCGGTGGTGATACCCCCGTGCTTCGTGGCAAGACCATCGCTGTTATCGGTGGTGGTAACACCGCTATGGACTCGACCCGTACAGCATTGCGCATGGGCACTGAGCGCGTCATCCTCATCTATCGCCGTAGCGAGGAAGAGATGCCTGCCCGTCGCGAGGAGGTTGGTCACGCTAAGGAGGAAGGTGTTGAATTCAAGACCTTACACAACCCCATCGAGTACATTGGTGACGACAAGGGTCGTGTGGTAGCGATGAAGGTGCAGAAGATGGAACTGGGCGAGCCCGATGCTTCGGGTCGTCGCAGTCCTGTGCCCATCGAGGGTGCTATCGAGGAGATTCCCGTAGACCTGGTAATCGTGGCAGTGGGCGTTTCGCCTAACCAGCTCGTGCCCCGTTCAATTCATGGACTGGACATCAGCAAGCGCAACACCATCGTGGTCAACGAGGAAACCATGCAGTCATCGGTGGACGATCTGTATGCCGGTGGTGACATCGTGCGTGGCGGCGCAACCGTTATCCTTGCCATGGGCGATGGCCGCCGTGCAGCGCTCAATATGGCTAAAGCACTGCTTTAAATCATTATACTAATATAAACGTATACTTTTTTGTGGGTGACAGTCTGTCAGGATTGTCACCCACAACTATTTTATATCAATCGGGACGGGCGATATAGCCTTCTCGTTTCAGCCTAAATGATGGATTAGGATGATAAGCATGTGGAGGAAGCTGACGTGTTCTCAATGATAGGGTGTTAAAATCTGACTTCTTCATAATCTTAATTCTTTCTTTAAACAAATGCTACTTATTTCATAACCAGATAATTAAAAATCGTTCATCCAGTTTAAACCTGAAAAAAACTGCGTCAAAAGCATTTCTTTTTAAAAAATGGCAAGAATTGTGCCAAAATTCAGTTATCTTTGCCATTGGAATGTTGAAAAATAGAGCGCAGAGCATTGCTGTGACGCTTGCGGCTATTGCCGTGAGCTTGCTTTTGTTTGCTTGCTCTGGCCGAAAAGAGATGAGCAATCAAGTGATTGTCCAGAACGATTCTTTCACACTCACTGGTGACAGTCTCATTGAAGATACTATTGTCGCTTGGATTCCAAAGTCACAGGACAGGATAGCGACCAACCTAAGCATTTCTCGTTTGGATTCTATCTATCGCAATTCAGAAGTCGAGAACCTAAAGTTCATATCGGGTAAAGCATGGCGGATGCGCAACACACGCCCCACCATGATGCCCGAGTTTACAAGCGGTCAACCATTAATTGATGCGCTCTATAACATGTCGGTGGATGGTATAGCCAACGGCATCGACAAGAATGGCAATTTCGTCGCCACACACAACATCAGTCGCCTGTATTGCGCTATTTACCTGTCACTGGCATGTCTCAAACCCCACCAGTCAATGTCAACGCTTAAGACAATGGTTGATCGTGACAGCATTATCATGCAACGCGAGGGGCAGTGGCCCGTAGTGAGTGACCATATCGGTTGGGCAACAGCCGCCTGGGAGGTCTATAAGACCACTGGCGACCGCGACTGGCTCGCCTATTGCTATCGTGTGATAGAAAAAACGCTGGAGATCAACCAGCAAGTGCTTCTCGATCATCAAACCGGATTGATCCATGGTGCAGGCTATACATCGGCACGGCCATTAGGCACACGGCGCATGACTTGGATGGGCTATAACGACCTTTTCGCCTGCATGTCATTGGGCAACAATATCTTAACAGGTAACGCCTATGCCATCTTGAGCGACATGGGTGACGAATTGGGTATTGAAAATTCCTATCAAAAGGACGCGCAACGCATTAAAGACGGCATCAACCAATACTTGTGGAACGAGGATCACGGTTTTTACAGCTCATTTCTCTATGGTGCAGCCTTTCCACGTCAATCACCATTAACCGACAACACCTCTCAGGCCATGTGCGTCTTGTGGGGCATCGCCGACGATGACCGAGCCGAGAACCTGATTGCCAACACTCCAGTATCGGACTACGGAGTGAATGTCACTTACCCGGCTTCTACACCCATTGAACCATACTTTGTCAATTCTTCATGGGCAACGACCCAAGCCATGTGGAATCTAGCTGCCGCCTATACTGACAACGAGAATGCCCTGAGACGCGGTTTGGGCGCTTTATATCGTGCACAAGCGCTCTACCAGTCACGCGGCATTCACTTACAAGGCATCGATACCGATTACCTGGGCACTAGTGCCTCGAATGCTGCAATGGTCATCCGCGTGTTGATGGGCATGAACTTCACACCCGAGGGGATTGAATTTGCCCCGACGGTGCCGACTGGAATGCCTGGTGTCAAGATCCTGAAAGGACTTAACTACCGTCGTGCAGTGCTTAACATCACTGTTAATGGCGAGGGTAATGATGTAGCCACCATCACCGATAATGGCAAACAGCTGGAGAGTGCTTTTATCCCATGTGACATAGTCGGAAATCACAGTATTGTCATCACCCTTAAGCGTGGCCAGCACCGCAATAACAAGGTCACGATTCACCGCAACGAGGTTATCATTCCACTTACTCCAACCGTTGAATGGACACGCGACAGTGGCTACATCGTGGATTACCAACCCGGCTTGGCCTATCGTTTAAGTGTCAATGGAAAACTAAGCGCTGTGACCGATTCAGTATTCGCCCTACCTCAAACCGATGGCTTGACTGAGTATTCAGTCGAGATCGCCGGCAAGTACATCAATGGTTACATGTCACGGCCCTATCTTGATTTTCATCTCACGCCTCAAACCGCGTTCTTCCCTGACAGCACAGGCGGTCACACAACCATCACCGTGAGCGTGGCTCAAGGTGGCGATTATTTGCTGGATGTGGGTTACCGTCCCACGGGAACACTCGATGTGCGCGAGGTAAACGTGAATACCCATCCCATGGGAACGCTGGTAATGACGGCAGTCAATGAATTGGAAATAAATGGGTTGGCTTATAGCAATATGGTTACCGTCCAGTTACTAAAAGGCGAAAATGCCATTGCATTCAAGCAAATCAGGCTTCCTAAGGCTTTCACGCCATGTGAGCCATACCAAGTGAGAGTCATAAAACGATAAATATAATAACTACTCAAATACATTATCTCTTAAAACCAACAAATCAATGAAGAAAAAACTCATTATCATGGCGGCATTGGCTGCTGCAGTGCTAACCAGTCAAGCCGATGAGGGACGATTACTGCGTTTCCCTGGAACCAATGGTCAAGATGTCGCTTTCAGTTATGCTGGTGACATCTATACCGTACCCATCACTGGTGGTACGGCGCGTAAACTCACCTCTCATAAGGGTTACGAGGCTTTTGCCCGCTACTCCCCCGACGGACGCACCATCGCTTTCACGGGCCAGTATGACGGCAACACCGAGGTCTATGTTATGCCCGCCCAGGGAGGCGAGCCTAAACGTATCACTTTCACATCCAGCAACCCGCGTGATGACTGGGGCGACCGCATGGGTCCCAACAACATCACCATGGCATGGACTCCTGACGGTAGCGACGTCATCTACCGTAACCGCATCAGTGAGAGCTTTGACGGCAAGTTATGGAAAGCCCCAATTAATGGTGGCATGGCCGAAGAGTTGCCGCTACCCGAGGGCGGTTTCTGCTGCTATAATGCCGATGGTTCAAAATTGGCTTATAACCGCGTCTTCCGTGAATTCCGCACCTGGAAATACTACAAGGGCGGTATGGCTGATGACATCTGGATCTATGACACCAAGGCCAAGACCGTGACCAATATCACCAACAACATCGCCCAGGATATTGACCCCATGTGGATTGGCGACGAGATCTATTTCATGAGTGACCGTGACAACCGCATGAACATCTTCGTGTATAATACTCAAACTGGAGCGACCCAAAAGGTGACAGACTTCACCGAATACGATGTGAAGTTTGCCAACTGCGGCGGTGGCAAAATCGTGTTTGAGAACGGCGGTTACCTATATGTGCTTGACCCTGCGACCAAACGCAGCGAGAAAATCACCATCTACCTCAACAGCGAGAACAACTTTGCCCGCGAGGAGCAACGTAAAGTCGGAGAAAACCTGCGTGGCGGCAGTCTTGCCCCCGACGGCAGCCGATTGGCATTGAGTGCGCGTGGCGAGGTGTTTGACGTGCCTGCCAAGCATGGCGTTACCCGCAACATCACCCACACGCCCGGTGTGCATGAGCGCAACGCCGCTTGGAGTCCCGATGGCAAGAACATCGCCTACATCAGCGACCAGACCGGCGAGACCGAGATCTGGGTACGTCCCGTTGACAGCGACCAAGCCAGACAGTTGACCTTCGATAACGATACCTACATTCGTGACTTTGAGTGGAGCCCCGATGGCAGCCAAATTGTATATACTGATCGCAAGAACCGCATGGTGCTGCTCAACGTGAACGGCAAAACGAGCAATAAGCAAATTCTGCTAACCGACGAGATGGGCGAAATCCCAACGCCCAGTTTCTCCCCTGACGGCAAGTGGCTGACCTATTACCGCCGTGGCGCCAACGAGTTCAGCGTGGTTTACCTGTACAACATTGCTGAGCGCAAGGAATATCCCGTGACCGACCGCTGGTATGACAGCAACTCGCCTGTGTTTAGCAGCGACGGCAAATACCTGATATTTGCATCGGCCCGCGATTTCAACCCCATCTACAGTAATATCGAGTGGAATTTTGCCTATGGTGAAATGGAAGGCATCTATATGGTAATGCTCTCCAAGGACACGCCTTCACCCTTCCTGCCTAAAGATGATAAGGTGCAGGCAGGTGACGAACAGTCCAAGGACACACCTAAGGATGCACCCAAGGCTAAGGGTAAAAACAAACCTCAAGTTGATACCAAAGCCGTGCGAATTGACATTGACGGCATCGGTGACCGCATTGTAAAATTGCCTATTGGAGCTGGTGGTTACGGTGGTTTTGTCTGTGACGGCGAACACCTGTGGTACAATGGACGCGGCTGTGTACGCGTGTTTGACCTCAAGGAGCAAAAGGACGAAGTCGTTGCCGACCGCGCTCGCATGAGTGCGTCAGCCGACATGAAAAATGCCCTCTTCTTGAAAGGTGGTAAGGTTTATATCGCTCCTCTGTCGCCCCGCAAGGCCGAACTGAACAACGCGGTAAACACCGACGACATGATTGCCACGGTCAACTACGACCAAGAGTGGAACCAGATTTTCAATGAGGCTTGGCGCGCTTATCGTGATGGTTTCTATCTGGAGAATATGCACGGCGTGGACTGGCAGGCCATGCATGACAAGTATGCCCAATTGCTGCCCTATGTTAAGAACCGCCTTGATCTGACCTATGTTATCGGCGGCATGATTAGTGAGCTGGCAGTGGGTCATGCTTATGTTGACGGTGGTGACCACATCATGATTGACGAGCACCACATCGGCATGCTTGGCGCTGAGATGGAGCGTTCGGGCAATGGCTTCAAAATCAAAAAGATCCTGCGTGGTGCTCCCGACCGCGAGGAACTGCGTTCTCCGCTACTTGAGCCCGGCATGAATATCAAGGAGGGCGACATCATCACGGCTGTCGACGGCGTTTCCACTGCTGGTGTGGATAACATCTACACACTGCTGCGTGACAAGGCCGACGTGATGACCGAACTCACTATCAACGGCAACCGCAAGGTGGTCGTAAAGCCTATCCAGGACGAGTATCCCCTGTATCACTACGAGTGGGTACAGCACAACATCGATTATGTGAGCGAGAAGACCGGCGGACGTGTAGGTTACATCTATATTCCTGATATGGGTCCTGAGGGATTGCGTGAATTCTCGCGCTACTTCTTTGCCCAGATTGACAAGGAAGCGCTCATCGTCGACGACCGCGGCAATGGCGGTGGTAACATTTCGCCCATGGTGATTGAACGCTTGCTGCGCCAACCTTACCGCTTGACCATGTACCGTGGAAGCAACCACAACGGCACCACGCCCGAGCAGACCATCTACGGACCGAAGGTACTGCTGGTCAACAAGTACAGCGCCAGTGACGGTGACCTGTTCCCCTGGAGTTTCAAGGAGAATAAAATCGGTCCGGTTATCGGCACCCGCTCATGGGGTGGTATCGTGGGTATCAGTGGCTCACTGCCCTATATGGACGGTACCGACATCCGTGTGCCCTTCTTCACCAATTATGATACTCGCGGCAACTGGATTGTCGAGAACCACGGTGTAGATCCCGACATCATCATCGACAACGACCCCGTGCTTGAGTATCAAGGTATCGACCAGCAGCTGGACAAGGCCATTGAGGTCATCCTCGAGCAACTCAAGGACCGCAAGCCCATGCCCAAAACTCCTGCGCCCCGCACGTTGAAAGACTTGGGTGTGAAGTAAACTCTTCGCATAACTACATATAATAGAGGTTGCGCAACCATCAGGTTAGCACAACCTCTATTTCATTATAAAAAACAAGAGACGCAACATTTTGCGTCTCTATATGTTCTACATATTAATTATCAGTTCTTGAGAGAATATGTTACGGTGGTAACCACACGCACTTTCTTGATCCACGGGGTGTACTCATCGCGGTCATCGATGGAGAACTGGCCCTGGTCTGCGCTCACGATCTTGTTGAGTTTGCTGTGGGAATTCTTGGCAAACTGCTCAGCCGTGACCTGAGCGTTCTCAATGGCTTCTTGCATCATCTTGGGCTTCATCTCCTTGAAAGCGACAAATTCATACCTAATCTGGTTCTCGTAACTATCACTCGAGATGGCCACACCCTCGCGCAAGAGGTCGCCCTGTTTGGCGATGAGTTTACGCACCTGGTCCACATTCTTGCTCGTGACAGTAACTACCGAGGTCACGATGTAGCGGTAGGCCTTATTCGTCTCATACTCACGGGCCGTCAAGTCAACAACCTGGGGCGCATTCAAGCTGATTTCCTCTTCCTTGACACCGCCCTTGATCAAGAATGCCTTGATTTTGGCCTGAGTAGCACCTATGCGGTCATACAATCCTGGCAGGTCGTTCCCTATTTCCTTTGAGACAATGGGCCACGTTACCTTGTCGGCCTGTACTTCCTGCTCGGCAAGACCCTTAACACTCACCTTGCGGTCCTTGCTGGCAAAGTCATCAATACCAGCCTTAATAAACCAACCTAACGAAAACACACTCAGCGCAATAAGTGCAGCCGAAATGATCATTTTCTCTTTCATAATCGTATGAGATTAATGTTAGCTAAATAAGTAAATTAAAACTTGAACGCATAAATAACTGCAAATCCCGCGCCAAATTGTGCAAAACAAATAAAAAATACATCAAATGATTAAAAAAATACTTTTTACAGGTTTTGCTCAGCTAGGGCTTCGGCGCAGCGCTCGCCGTCTACTGCGCTGGAAACGATGCCACCAGCATAGCCTGCGCCTTCACCACAGGGATATAGTCCCTTGAGAGAGACATGGTGCAACAGTTCTATATCGCGTGGGATGCGCAATGGAGATGAGGTGCGAGTCTCCACACCTATGACTATGGCATCATTAGTCAAGAAACCACGGGCATTCTTGCCAAATATCTTGAATCCTTTCCTCAAGCGGTTAGCGACAAAAGGCGGCATCCACAAGTCTAGTCTTGACAGTTGAACGCCAGGCAGATAGGATGACGGCGGAATGTTGCGTGAAGCCTTCCCGTCAACAAAGTCCTTCATACGCTGGGCACCGGCAATGAGCGAGTTACCCGCCTCGACAAAGGCTCGTTGTTCCATTTCCTGCTGGAAACGCATCATGGCCAACACACCATGCTTCTTGAAATCGCTTGGCAAATCCTCAGGATGCAGTTCCACCACCATACCAGAGTTGGCCCAATGCGATCCACGATGACTGGGCGACATGCCATTGACGACTAAGCCTCCTGGCTCGCTCACGGCAGGAACAACAAAACCACCGGGGCACATGCAGAACGAATAAACGCCACGGTGATCGACCTGGGTGACAAAATTGTACTCGGCAGCAGGCAAATAGTCGCCACGACCCAGCACACTATGATACTGGATTTGGTCGATGATGCGCTGTGGATGCTCTAAACGCACGCCCACGGCAAGACCCTTCTCCTCAAGTGTCACATCATTATCATAGAGCATCTGGTACACATCTCGGGCCGAGTGTCCAGTAGCCAAAATCACGGGTCCAATGAATTGTTCTCCAGTAGCTGTTTCAACACCTGTCACGCTCTCGCCCTCGATAACCAGGCGCGTGACGCGAGTCTCGAAATGCACATCTCCGCCACACCGCAGGATGGTCTCTCGCATAGCCTGAATAACCGCGGGAAGTTTGTCGCTGCCAATGTGAGGATGGGCATCGATAAGGATATCTTCTCGAGCGCCGTGCTGGACAAAAATCCCAAGAATGCGCTCCACTGAACCTCGTTTCTTGCTGCGGGTATAGAGTTTGCCGTCGCTATAGGCTCCTGCCCCACCCTCGCCAAAACAATAATTGCTCTCAGGGTTGACAATACCCTCGCGCTGAATCATCGACGCGTCCTTGCGACGCTCCATCACATTTTTTCCTCGCTCTAGCACGATGGGCTTGATGCCCAATTCAATGAGCCTTAATGCAGCAAAAAGACCACCAGGTCCCATGCCCACAACAATCGCTTGGCGCTTGCCGTCAACCGGACGGTACTCGATAGGAGGCACCAAGTAGTCCTGTGTCATGGGCTCATCTATATAGACCCTCACCTTGAGATTAACCATCACAACGCGCTGGCGTGCATCAATAGATCGTTTCAAGACCCTGATGCCTTGAATGGTATTCACATCAATGTCATGCTGTTTAGCAAGGTGACGCGCAATTTCACTGTGGCTCGATGCTGTACGGGGATGAACCCGCAATTGAAGTTCCTGAATCATATTCGCTAGCGATTTTGTGCCACAAAATTACTGCATTTCAGCGAAAAAAGCGTAATTTTGCCAACTAAAACAACCCAACACGATTCAGTCATGAGTTTAACAACAAAAAAAACACGGGGAGTGCTCTTTGACCTTGACGGAGTTTTACTCGACAGCGAGGGCCAGTACAGCATCTTCTGGCGATCAATGGAGGAGCGTTTTCCCACTGGAATCGATGATTTCTCCAATTATATCAAAGGGTTCCACCTGGCACGCATTCTAAGCTACTTCGCCAGTGACGAAATCCGCGAGCAGATTGTTCAAGAGCTTGTGGAATTTGAGAAAAACATGCGCTTTGAGTTCTTCCCTGGCGCATTAGAGTTTATCAAGCGCTTGCGTGAAGCCGGTATCCCGATGGCGATTGTCACATCGAGTGACCATAAGAAGATGAAAGCACTCTTCAGTCAGCACCCTGATTTCCCCGCTCTATTTGAGGTCATCATCACCGGTGACATGGTGACCAAAGCCAAACCGGACCCCGATTGTTTCTTACTGGGTGCTAAACAGCTGGGAATCGACATCAAGGATTGTGTCGTGTTTGAGGACTCGCGCAATGGACTAATGGCCGCACGTGCCTCGGGGGCAAGGGTCATAGGCGTCGCCACTACTCTGTGCGCAGATGTTGTCGCGTCGCTCAGCGACTTGACCGTTCATGGCGTGGATGAGTTGGATGTCGAGCAGATTTTCATTTCTTAGACTAATTCTTTGCTCGATTGCAAAAATCGTTGTACTTTTGTCACACCGATGAAGACCGATCCAAATATCGAAGATTTTGCTTCCAGCAACAACCCTGTTGTGCGCAAATTCAACGAGTTTCTTGACTCGCATGGAATGCGTAAGACAGCCGAGCGTTATGCCATCTTGAACCGCATCATGGGCATCAATGGGCATTTCACGATCGAGGAGTTGCAGCAACTGATCGATGGGGACGGTTTCCGCGTGAGCCGTTCGACGGTCTATAACACTGTTGAACTGCTGATGGATGCCCACATGCTCCGGCGACATGTATTCGAGGGAATGCAAGCCCAGTATGAGCGCATCACCCTACCCCACACTCACCTGATTTGCACCAACTGCGGTAAAGTCAAGGAAGTGAGGGATCCCAATTTTGCCGCATTTATGAATGCCCGCCGTTTCAACGCCTTTAACACCGACCACTACAGCCTGTATGTGTATGGCACCTGTAGCACATGTGCCCGAAAGTTGAAACGCTCGCGACATACTGGCAAAGAAGACAAAAACAAAAAACGACAATAACTTTTATAAAAGCACAAATCTATTAACACTTAATTAAACCGTTAATTTAATCATGGCAAACGTAAAACCGTTCCGTGGCGTTAGACCGCCGAAAGAGTATGTAGAAAAAGTAGCCTCTAAGCCCTACGACGTGCTGTCGAGTGAAGAAGCACGCGCCGAAGCTGGCGATAATGAAATGTGCCTCTATCACATCATCAAGCCCGAAATCGACTTTGAACCCGGCACTGGCGAGCACGAGCCTAAGGTGTATGACAAAGCCGTTGAGAACTTCAAGAAGTTCCAGGAAAAAGGTTGGCTGGTTCAGGACACCCAGGACTGCTACTATATCTATGCACAAACGATGGATGGCCGCACTCAATACGGCTTCGTGGTTGGAGCTAGCGTAGAGGATTACCTCACCGGCCGCATCAAGAAGCATGAGCTCACCCGTCGTGAGAAAGAGGCTGACCGCATGCACCACATCGAGATCAATAACGCTAACATTGAGCCGGTATTCCTGGCATTCCCCGATAACCGCATCCTGGAAGACATCATCGATCGCACCGCACAGACCACTCCCGAGTATGACTTCGTGAGCGAGGACGGCATTGGCCACACCCTGTGGGTAATCAAGGACAAGGAAACCATCGACACCATCACCAAGGAGTTTGCTGCTATTCCTTACCTGTATATCGCTGACGGTCACCACCGCACGGCTGCCGCTGCCCATGTGGGCGAGGAGAAAGCCAAGGCCGACCCCAACCACAATGGCACTGAGGAATATAACTACCTGCTGGCAGTGTGCTTCCCGCAGTCTCACCTCAAGGTGATGGACTACAACCGCGTGGTTGTTGACCTGAACGGCAATACCGAGGAGCAGTTCCTCGAGAAGCTGCGTGAGCACTTCATCGTTGAGGAGAAGGGCACCGAGATTTACAAGCCCGCCAAGCTGCACAACTTCTCACTTTACCTTGGTGGCAAGTGGTACTCGCTGACCGCTAAGGAAGGCACCTATGATGACAACGACCCCATCGGCGTGCTCGACGTGACCATCAGCAGCGATTACATCCTGCGCGACATCCTCGGCATCACCGACCTGCGCACCGACAAGCGCATCGACTTCGTTGGTGGCATCCGTGGTCTGGGAGAACTCAAACAGCGCGTTGACAGCGGTGAGATGAAGATGGCTTTGGCCCTCTACCCCGTGACCATGAAGCAAATCATCGACATTGCCGACAGCGGCAAGATCATGCCTCCCAAGGCCACTTGGTTTGAGCCCAAACTTCGCTCAGGCTTGATCATCCACAAGCTGGATTAATACAGTCTAAATGCTTAAAAAGCGTTATCGAGGCAATCGATAGCGCTTTTTTTCGTTTTTTTATCATCAGCTGGCGATTATTTGCGAAAAAAACACTAAATTTGTAGGTTAAAATAGGAATCAAAAAATTAATCACAATATAAAGAGACATAACTGTATGAAATTCAACGTCCAAAGTAAATTATTGCTCTCGCGTCTCAACGCCGTGAGCAAAGTGGTGAGCAGCAACAACGCCTTTGCTATTCTTGACAATTTCCTGTTTGAGGTGCAAAGTGACCGCTTGGTAGTGACAGGCAGTGATATGGAAACACGCCTGACCACCAATATCGAGATCCAGAATGTGGAAGGCTCGGGCAAGTTTGCCATTGACGTTAAACGCACGATTAACGCCCTCAAGGAGTTACCCGACACGGCCTTGACCTTTGAGATCAATGACGAGACCCTTGCTGTAAAGGTCACCTACTTGAACGGTTACTATGACGCAATGGCACTTAACGGCGATGAATTCCCCGAGAAGGCTGCCAATGCTAATGACGTAAAGCAATTCAGCCTGCCGGCTAAAAACATCGCTGCAGGCATTGGCCATACCCTGTTTGCCGTGATGAAGGACGATATGCACCCTCAGTTCACTGGCATCTACTGGGATATCAAACCCGACATGATCGTGTTTGTAGCCAGCGACACCAAGAAACTGGTGCGTTACCGCCAAACCAATGTGAAGCCTAACTTTGAGCGTTCATTTATCCTTCCCGCTAAGCCTGCCAGCATTCTTCTCAACATCATCGACCGCAACAGCGATAAAGATATCAACATCACCGTTGACGAGAACAGCGCCACCTTTGAGAACGCCGATTTCCAGTTGTCGTGCCGTTTCATCAACGGACGTTACCCCAACTACAATTCGGTTATTCCCGAGGACAATCCTTACACGATGGCCGTTGACCGCTTGACGCTGCTCAATGCAGTGCGCCGTGTGGCTGTGTTTGCCAATGTTGGCGGACTGGTTAGATTGGATCTGAGCCCCGACCATGTAGTATTGACCGCCCAGGACGTTGACCACTCGACCGCTGCCGAGGAGACCATCAAGTGTGAGTACAATGGTGAGCCCATGAACATCGGCTTCAAGAGCGCCGATGTCATCGATGTTGTTAATAACATCGATAGTGAGGGCGTGTTCCTCAAGTTGCTCGACCCTGCCCGTGCAGGCGTGTTTGTGCCCAGTGAGCCTAAAGCCGGTGAAGACCTCATCGTGCTGCAGATGCCCATGATGATTTAATGACACGAATGCTGGTTATATGAAACTTAATCTGAAACGCCCCCTCGTGGTCTTTGACTTAGAGTCGACAGGACTCAACATTACCGAAGACCGCATTATCGAGTTGTCCTATGTCAAGGTTTATCCTGATGGCCACGAGGAAAGCAACACATATCGCTTCAATCCCGAGAAGACGATACCACAACAGGCTATCAACGTGCACGGCATCACCAATGACATGCTCGTTGGAGAGCCCACATTCAAGGAGCGCGCCCATGACATCGCCCGATTATTTGAAGGTAGTGACATCGCCGGCTTTAACAGCAACAACTTTGACATTCCCTTGCTCGTCCAGGAACTGAGCAAAGCGGGTGTGGACTTTGATCCCACTCATCACAAGTTCATCGACGTTCAAACCATCTACCACAAGCGGGAAAAGCGAGATCTCGAGGCTGCTTGCATTTTCTATTGCGGGCATCCCATGGAGAATCATCACTCGGCTGCCGATGATGCCAAGACCACGCTTGAAGTGCTTAGGGCCCAGTTAGACCATTATGCCAATGATGCCGAACCGTTGCTGAATGACGTGGATTACCTGTCACAGTACTCAACCCATAACCGCAACGTTGACTTAGCTGGTCGCATAATCCTCAACGAGAACAAGCAGCCCGTGTTCAACTTCGGCAAGCACAAGGGCAAAACCGTCGAGGACGTGTTCACTAAGCTTGACTTTGGCTACTATGACTGGATGATGAAGAGTGACTTTGCCGAAAACACCAAGCAAGTCATCACCAAATTGTACATTCAATACAAGAAATAAATTATTTGAGGACACATCATGCTCAAAGACAAGCACATTATCCTAGGCATCACCGGAGGCATCGCCGCTTACAAGTGCGCGACGCTCACGCGGCTGTTAGTTAAGGCCGGTGCCGAGGTGCAGGTGATCATGACACCTAATGCCAAGCAGTTTATCCAGCCCTTGTCACTCTCGACGCTCAGTGGGAAACCCGTCATCAGCGAGTTTTTCACAGCCAATACAGGTCAATGGAACAGCCATGTGGATTTGGGCCTATGGGCTGATGCGCTAATCATCGCTCCCGCCACTGCATCTACCATTGGCAAAATGGCTAACGGCGTTGCTGACAATATGCTTGTAACGACCTATCTATCGGCCAAAGCCCCAGTGTTTATAGCTCCTGCAATGGATTTGGACATGATGCGTCACCCGAGCACCATCCGCAATTTGGAGCTGTTGCGCAGCTATGGCAACCACATCATTGAGCCAGCCGAGGGAGAACTCGCCAGTCATCTGGTCGGGAAAGGCCGAATGGAAGAGCCCGAGAACATCGTCAAGGCGCTTGATGAGTTCTTCTCGTTGAGTGAAGACCTGCAAGGGAAGCGCGTGCTTATTACTGCAGGCCCAACGGTCGAGAAAATCGATCCCGTGCGCTACATCAGTAATTTCTCATCGGGAAAGATGGGTTTTGCTCTAGCTGAGGAGTGTGCCTGCCGTGGCGCACAAGTCACCCTTGTAGCCGGGCCAGTGGCACTAAAGACCAATCATGCTGCCATTGAGCGAATTGATGTGACTACTGCCGTCGAAATGCATGATGCCGTGATGAAGGCCTTGCCCAACTGCGATGCCATCATCTTGTGTGCCGCTGTTGCCGATTATCGCGTCGAGCATGAAGCCGACAGCAAAATCAAACGCGAGAAAAACCAGAATCCCGTTATCCAACTCGTTCCCAATCCTGACATAGCCCGCGCCGTTGGTCAGGCAAAGCGCGACGACCAGGTGAGTGTAGGATTCGCCTTGGAAACCGACAACGAACAAGCTAATGCACAAGGCAAGCTTGAACGCAAAAACTTGAATTTCATCGTTATGAACTCAATGCGTGACAACAATGCGGGTTTTCAAGTCGATACCAACAAGGTGACCATCTTCACCGATAAGGGTGAGACCATCGAGGGCGAGTGTAAGAGCAAGCGAGACGTGGCCCATGATATTGTTGATGTTTTATTCAAGTATCTATCAAAACAATGAAGAATAAGTTATTGATATTGTTTGTGGCCCTATTGAGCGCATTCAATGCAGTTGCTGATGACGAAGCCACCGAGCTCAACTGTGAGGTGGAAGTCAACAGCGAGAAGGTCAACACAACCAACAGAGATATCTTCAATGACCTTAAGCAATCGGTCTACGATTACATGAACACGACAAAATGGACAAATGCCACCTTTGGCTCCAATGAGAAGATTTATTGCAAACTTCTTATAACGCTCAGTTCATGGGACGATGCCACAGGCGTCATGCAGGGTGACCTGCAAATACAATCACAAAGGCCGGTGTACAACAGTTCCTATACCACTGCCCTCATCAACTTCAAGGATCCTAAAGTCAATTTCAGTTATGAATCAGGGCAGCAGCTCGTTTTCTCAGAGCTAGAGATGGAAGATAATCTGACAGCGATTCTCAACTTTTGGGCCTATATGATTCTCGCATTGGACTTTGATTCCTTTGAACTGAACGGCGGGGATCCTTATTATGAAAAGGCTGCTCAAATTGTGCGTATGGCTCAAAGCAGTGGCGAAAGTGGTTGGAAAGCATTTGAGGACAATAACAACCGCAGTGCCGTCTTGAGTGCCTTTACCGACAAGGCTACATCCCCCATCCGCCAAATGCTCTATGATTATCACCGAATGGGACTGGACCAGATGGTTGTTACTGTGGACAAGGGCCGTTCAACCATTACCCACACACTTGAGAACCTGTCCAAAATCTATGACGTCGCGCCAATGTCAGTTTGCCTGACAATGTTCAAGGATGCTAAACTCGACGAGTTGATCAATATCTATAGCAAAGCCAACACAAGCGAGAAGGAAGCAGTCTACGAGATGCTCTATCAAGTGTACCCCAGCGAAACCACCCGTCTGGAAGAAATCAAGAAAACCGCCAATTAATCTTTATAGGCTGGGATGATCAAGCAACTGCACATCTCAAACTATGCGCTCATCGATAAACTGGATATCAGATTTAACGATGGGCTGACCATTATTACGGGTGAGACAGGAGCTGGCAAATCCATTATTTTGGGTGCTTTATCGCTCATTTTAGGTGATCGAGCTGACAGCAAAGCCATTCGCGACACGTCGGTGAAGACCATTGTTGAAGCGACTTTTGGGATTGACGGCTATCGGCTGGAACGGTTTTTCAAGGACAATGACATTGACTGGGATGAGCACGAATGCCTAGTGAGGCGCGAACTGGCACCTAGCGGCAGGTCTCGTGCATTCATTAATGACACTCCAGTACAGCTAAATACCCTGCGGGAATTGAGTACCCGATTACTGGACATCCATTCCCAACACAGCAACATGTTGCTCTCGACTTCGGCTTTCCAGCTATCTATCCTAGATAGCATTGCTGGCAACAGCCAGTTACTTGAAGAATATCGGAATTATTATCAAGATTATCGCGAGGCAGCCAAACAGCTAGAGTCAACCCGAAACAATATCGAGCAACTGAGGCGTGAAGAGGACTATATCCGCTACCAGCTTACTGAGCTACAAACCAAACAGCTCAAACCAAACGAGGATCAAGAGCTGGAGGCTCTTCAAGCCAAACTTAGCAATATCAACGAGTTAAAAGAATCGTTATGGGCTGTTGAGAACCAACTCAATAGCGAGGAAAACAGCATTCTTGAACGCCTATCCACAGTAGCCCAACACCTGGAAACGGCAGAACGCAACCTCACTGAAGTGGAGGGCATGTCATCAAGGGTTCGCAATGCCCTTATTGAGCTCAAGGATATTGCCCAGGGCGTGAGTGCAACCATCGACACATTAAACGATGACCCCAACGAACTGCTACGCGTAGACGACCGCTTGAATGTCATCTATACTTTAGAGCGCAAGCACAATGTGCAAGATGTCAACCAGTTGCTTGACATCCAGAGTGAATATGAGCGCAAACTAGGTGAAATCGAGCATAATGACGATATTATAGAGGAACTCACCGCCCGTGTGAATGCCACCCGACAAGAAGCGACTCAACTTGCCGCTCAGTTGACCGCCAAGCGTCAAGATGCCGCCAAGCGATTCAGCAAGGAACTGCTTACCCATGCGATGCCGTTAGGGATGAAGAACCTCGCATTTGAGGTGCAATTTACTCCGACGGAACTTACCGTGAGCGGAGCCGATAGCGTTGAATTCATGATGGCATTTAACAAGAATCAGCGCCCCATGCCTGTCAAGGACACCGCATCTGGTGGTGAGATATCACGAGTGATGCTATGTATCAAAACGATTATCGCTCGCCACATGCAACTGCCCAGCATTATCTTTGATGAGGTGGATACGGGCGTGAGCGGAGATATCGCCAACAGAATTGGAGAAATGATGTTAGGCATTTCCCAAAACATCCAAGTTATAGCGATTACCCACCTGCCACAAGTGGCCGCTAACGGTGATCACCACCTGAGGGTATATAAAACTGACACCGAGGTTGAGACATTAACCCGAGTGGAAACCCTCAATCCCGACGAACATGTGATTGAAGTCGCCCGTATGTTGAGTGGCAAAGACATCGACCAAGCCGCTATAGAGAATGCGAAATCCCTAATTAAAAACAAAAAAATACGATGATTGACAAAACCCAATATATCTACGGCATCCACGCCGTTCTTGAGGCCATAGATGCCGCTAAAGATATCGACAAGATCTTGTTGAGCAAGACACTCAACCCCGAGACCGCCCAGGAAATCATAGAGAAGGCTAGAGTGCTGCGTGTCCCTGTGCAACGCGTGCCTGTACAAAAAATCGACCGCATCACACGTCGCAACCATCAGGGTGTACTCGCCATGATGGCTGCGGTAACCTATTACCGTGTTGATGATTTGGTGCCTCGGTTATTTGATGAGGGCGAGAACCCGTTTATCGTGGTGCTCGATGGTGTAACCGACGTGCGCAATTTTGGCGCCGTGGCACGCACCTGCGAGTGTGCTGGTGTGAGCGCCATTGTCATTCCTGACCATGAGAGCGTTAGTGTTAACGCCGATGCGGTTAAGACGTCGGCTGGTGCCCTAAATTATCTGCCGGTATGCCGTGAGCGCAATCTGGTTAGCGCCGTGAAGTTCCTGCGTGACAGCGGATTTAAAATCGTGGGGACGAGTGACAAGAGCCAAACATCTTACACTCATGCCGACTACACAGGCCCCGTTGCCATAGTTCTTGGTGCTGAGGATAAGGGCATTTCTCCCGAAATCATGAAGTTATGTGACACTCAAGTGCTCATTCCCGAATTTGGTCACATTAATTCGTTGAATGTGTCGGTAGCTGGCGGCATCATGATATATGAGGTCGTTAGACAACGGCTCAATGGTGACCAGGAAGTGAATTAACCGGCCCTATTGTTGCCTATCACACTAAAATTCGCTAACTTTGCAAGTTCAAACATTGACATTATGATAAACCGAGTTTTAATCAGAACAAAGGTTGTACAAACATTGTACTCCTATATGCTAACCCGTCCCGAACGCACTTTGGCTATGGCGCTCAAGGACCTTGACACATGTCTGGGAAAAACCTATGAGTTATACCACTACCTCCTGCGTTTGCCCGTAGAACTCACCCATATCCAGGAAGTGCGTCTTGATGAGGCACGCAACAAGTATCTGCCTACCGAGGAAGAGCTGAATCCGAACATGAAGTTTGTCAATAACCGGCTCGTCTCGGAACTGGCCAACAACGAAGTGCTGAATCAGTATGCCCAAGAACATACCATAACATGGAACGATGACCCGATTTTTGAGCGATTGATGCTCGATAAGGTGATCAAGAGCGATATTTACAGCGACTATATGGGCTGTGATGATGACAGCATGGACGCCGATAGCCAGTTATGGCAGCAACTTATGAAACAAGTGATCCTGCCCGACGAGAACATGGCTGACGCTATTGAGCAGCGTTCCTTGTTCTGGACTGAGGACGATTTGGACTTAGTGGGACAATTCGTCTGCAAGACGTTCAGGCGCATCGCCGAGGGTGCTGAGGATGCAATCATGCCCATGTTCAAGGACGAGGAGGACAGCTCATTCGGCAAGGAACTGTTTTCAGCAGCCGTTACCATGATGCCCGAGAACAACACACTCATCGACGAACTGGTTCAAAACAGCCGTTGGGACAAAGACCGCATCGTTCTCATGGACCGCATCATCATGTGTGCTGCACTTGCCGAGTTGCGCACGTTTGACAAAATCCCCGCCCCTGTAACGCTTAACGAGTATATTGAACTGGCCAAGAATTTCAGTACAGCCGGCAGCGGACAATTTGTCAATGGCATCCTCAACAATGCCATCAAGCAGCTTAACAAAGAGGGCAAAATCCTCAAAAGATAGAATTAATAACTAGATTAATAACAATAAAAACTGAACAATTATGCTTAACACTATCTTATTGCAAGCGGCTGATTCCGCTCAAGGTGGAGGTTGGAGTTTTATGATCATGATTATCGCGATGATCGCCATTTTCTACTTTTTCATGATTGCGCCGCAGCAGAAGAAGCAGAAGAAGATTAATGCCTTCCGCGATAGCCTCAAGAAGGGCGATAAGGTGATGACCGCTGGCGGCATCTATGGCCGCATCCGCGAGATCAAGGACAACTATGTCCTGCTGGAGATTGATAACAACGTCACCATTAAGATTGACAAGAATTCCATCTATCAGTCAATGCAGGACGTTGCCGAAACCGGCGCCAACGTATCTAACAAGTAAAGCGTAGGCTCTTCACTGACAATGAAGCTCTGGAATGACATAAAAAACAAGTTACAGGAATCGCCTCGCATGAGGTCAGCACTCCTGTATCTGTTTTTTATTGTCATTTCGGCTGTTTTCTGGTGCTTCTTGACGTTTAATGGGGACATCCAACTTGACTTGCAAGTGCCATTGGAAATCAATAAACCTAAAAACGTGCACATGCTGTCAAAGGTTCCCGACACGCTTACTGTTACAGTCAAAGACCGTGGTTACAGGTTCTTTACCTACCTGTTCCGCAAAACGCCTCCGCTGACGCTGCGCTTGACCGATTACAGTGATGGCAATGGCGATTTCAAGGTGGATCAGAGCCACTTGAAAAAGGCGTTGACCCATGTGCTGAATAAGCACAGCACTATTGTCAATGTTTTGCCCGAATCACTCAATATCAGGTATACCGACTTGCCAGGCAAAAAAGTGCCTGTTAAAACCGATATTATTGTCGAGCCGCGTGAGAATTACACCCTCTATGGTGCCTTAATTCAGAGTCAGGATTCGGTACTGGTTTTCAGTGATGCCAAGACATTGAATGCGATCAACGAGGTCTATACCTATCATGTCGAGGAAACCGACTTGACCGACACGCTGCGCCGCAAGGTTTCTATCGCCCCCATCAACAATGCCGTGGTTGAGCCACGCACCATCGAGATTATGGTTCCCATCGAGAAATTGAAGCCACAAACACGCTCGGTCAAAATTGCTGTACGTAATGCACCTTCAGGAGTAAAGATGTTACTCTTCCCCAGCGATGTTGAAGTGACCTACCGTTCGCCTGTCAGCCGCATCAGCGACGAGACCGGCATCACTGCGGTAGTGGATTACAACTCGATAGACCCGCATTCAACCAGCAATAAGGTGAAAGTAATCATCGGTGAAATGCCCGCCGCTTATCAAGACGTGAAACTTTCACACGACAGTGTGGAATATATCATCGAGAAACATTGACGTGAAGTTGATTGCGATTACTGGCGGCATTGGTTGCGGCAAGAGCGTTGTCGCGCACATGGTCAAGATTATGGGCTATGAAGTCTATGATTGTGATAGCCGCGCCAAGGCTCTAATGATCAATGACCCTGAGGTTAAAAAGCAGTTGACCATGGCTTTTGGCGAACAAACCTACCTCGACGATGGCACATTGAACCGCCAACACCTGAGTGATCTGGCTTTTGCCGACTCCAATGCGCTCGCCTGCATCAATGGGATTGTTCATCCTGCCACCGCACGCGACCTTCAACGATGGGCTGATAGTCAAGCTCGTCAGGGAGCCAAACTGGCGTTTGTTGAAACGGCGCTACTGCGCACAGCAGGATTGGATCGCGTGGTAGACAGCGTTTGGCACGTGACTGCCCCAACAGACATCAGAATCAGACGCGTGATGACTCGTAGCGGACTAACGGCCCAACAGGTGAAGGACAGGATTGCGGCACAGATTGCCGAAGACAACCTCGCGACTGGTGAACACGCCATCATCAATGACAACACAACCGCTTTACTGCCACAAGTTTTGCAGTTGCTCATTCAAGAATAAAACAAACAAACAGAACAACAATTTTAATATTATCATTTAACAATTAATTATGTTTAAGAAAATTTTATCCATCTCGGGACGTCCCGGTTTATACAAACTCGTGTCTTACGGCAAGAATATGCTTTTAGTAGAAGGACTCACTGACGGCAAGCGTTTTCCCGTTCATTCGCGTGAACGCGTAATGGCACTTGGTGATATCTCCATTTTCACGACAGCCGAGGATATTCCTCTTTCACAAGTTTTCGAGAATATAGGCAAGAAGTTTGAAAACAAGGCCATCGATGCTAAATCATATACCACTCCAGACCAACTCCATGAGTTCATGGGCTCAGCATTGGAGAACTGGGACGAGGAGCGCGTTCACAATAGTGACATCAAGAAAATCATCTCTTGGTATAACATCCTGATTGGCGCTGGCATCACCGACTTTACCGTCAAGGAAGAAGAGGAGGCAGCCAAAGAGGAAGAAGAAAAGACTCAAGAGTAAATTGAAGACCTAAAGTCGATGTTACATCGCTACGGTAAAACGATACTATATCTGGCAGCGGCTATTTTCATGTCGCTGCCAGTGGTATCTTGCCGCAGCACAAGCCACACGACACACACCTATCGTCCTTACCATGAGCGCCGCAATCGTGGCGTTGCCCCTCACGATGACACCCCTTCGGTCAGCGACCCACATAAACCCACACCAGGCGGAAACGGCCTGGTGAGTGATGAGTGGGCACAACTGGATATCAAACTTGGCCGAAACGACAACAAGAAACTCTACAAGGAGCTGAAGCGTTGGTTGGGAACACCCTATGCCCACGCTAGACAGGACTGTGGCGAGGGCACCGACTGCTCAGGAATGGTCATGGTCGTGTACCAAGAGGTCTATGGTATCAAGCTCAACCGCAACTCAGCCAAGATACTGGAACAGAACTGCCGCCCGATAGACCTAGACGACTTGCGCGAAGGAGACTTGGTGTTTTTCTTCACCAATGACGAAGAGCGCATCTCGCATGTGGGCATTTACCTGAAAGACAACAAATTCGTCCATGCCTCATCTTCACGTGGCGTGGTCGTTGACGATCTTCGCCAAAACTATTACGCGACCCACTTCTATTCAGCAGGCCGCGTATTGAAATAATTATTTGGATTTATAATTTGATGTTGCGCCAAATGTAACGCGGGACGCGGCGCCACATAGCAGTAAGAATAGCATATTTCCAGTCAATGACCTTGACATGACGCTTATTTTGAATCGCTTTGACAATGTCGCGAGCGACAGCTTGAGGCTTGAGCATCATTGGATAATGAAAATCCCCTTTCAGTAAATCGGTATCCACAAAGCCGGGACGGATATCAGTAAAATGGATATCCAGTCCACGACTGCGAGCCTGTTGTTCAAGGGCTTGGAGATAAACATTCTGCATAGCTTTGGTCGCTGAATAGGACGGAGCAGGACCTAGCCCCTTAGTTCCGGCTATGGAAGTAAGAGCGGCAATATGCCCCTTGCCACGTTCGGCAAAATAGCGGTAAGCCTCCCCTATCATGCGAGTAAAACCCATTCCGTTAGTGTTGACGGTATTGAGTTCGATATCCTCAGTAAGCGTGCGGTTCTGTTTACCAATGCCCGAGACGTGGAAATACAGATCCATGCCTCCCAAACGATTGATAAGTTCCCTTAAGCGAACTGGAGCGTCATCAGCAGTCACATCAATAGTCGCTACCTCTACCCTATCGGGCGCTTCCTGCTTGAGAGCCAGCAAACGATCTTCACGACGCGCAGCCACACCCAATGTATATCCCTGGGCCAACAGGAGCCTCGACACCTCATATCCCATGCCCGAAGAGGCACCAATAATAACTGCTCTTTTCATATCAACCTTAAAACTATAATAACCTAAAGCCTAGAACCTAAAACCTAAAGCCTAATCCAGTTGCTGGCGAACGCTTTCCTCGTGAATTGCTTGCATGATTCGCCTTACAAAATCCGAATCAAGCGATAAGCGTTCACCCTCAGCAAGGCGGTTCTTCAGGACATTCTGATAACGTTGAGGCTGCATAACCCTCAAATTATTGGCTTTCTTAAACTCACCAATTTCTCTAGACACGCTCATGCGACGCGCCAGGACTGCCAACAGTTCGTGGTCACAATCGTCAATCTGCTGACGCAGCAACGCCAATTCATCCTCTACAGGCACACCTGAGCGAATAACCAAACGGTCAAGGATAGTTTTCAACTCATCAGGTGTGATCTGCTGGGTACTATCGCTCATGGCGTGATCGGGGTCACAATGCACCTCAATCATCAAGCCGTCAAATCCCATGTCCAATGCCTGCTGGGATAGCGGGTGTACCAATTCACGTTTGCCCCCAATGTGAGACGGGTCACACAGGATTGTCATGCCAGGCGCTAACCGGCGCAAATCAAAGGGGATGTGCCATTGCGGGTCATTACGGTACAGGTGTTCGCCTGCCGAACTAAACCCACGATGCACGGCACCCACGCGTGAAATTCCCGCATTGAGAATGCGCTGTATCGCCCCAATCCATAAATCCAAGTCGGGATTAACCGGGTTTTTGACTAATACCGTCACCTCATCATGACCACGCAAGGCATCGGCGATATCCTGCATAGCAAAGGGGTTAGCTGTCGTCCGGGCACCCACCCACATGATGTCGATGCCCGCGGCAAGGGCAGCGTTGACGTGATCCACGGTCGCCACCTCGGTGGCCGTGAACATTCCCGTCTCGCGCTTGACCCGTTTTAGCCATTCCAACCCTGGATCACCCACACCATCAAAACTACCTGGCATGGTGCGCGGTTTCCAGATGCCAGTCCTGAATAATTTTACGCCACCAGCACTCAATGCTTTTGCAGCATCAAGTGTCTGTTGCTCTGTCTCAGCACTGCAAGGTCCTGCTATAATGATAGGACTATCGGCAATATTGAGCGGTCGGATGTCTTGTATTGATATGGTGCCCATCAGCAGGCCTTGAAACTCATGTCAAGAGACTTGATGGAATGAGTCAAGGCACCTACCGAGATGTAGTCCACGCCACACTCGCCATAGGCACGTAACGTGTCGATAGTGATACCGCCACTGGACTCGGTCTCTACCCTACCGTTAATGATTTCTACAGCCTTGCGGGTATTCTCTACCGAGAAATTATCAAGCATCACGCGGTCCACGCCACCATGGTCAAGCACTTGCTGCAGCTCGTCAAAGTTGCGTACCTCAATCTCAATCTTCAGATTCTTGCCGTTTTCTTTGCACCATTGGTGGGCATTTTCTATTGCAGGCACAATACCGCCGGCAAAGTCAACATGGTTATCCTTGAGCAGGATCATATCAAACAGGCCTATTCGGTGATTGCATCCGCCACCAATCTTGACCGCCTCTTTCTCGAGCATGCGCATTCCCGGTGTAGTTTTGCGGGTATCCAGCACACGGGTCTTGAGACCTTCAAGACACTTGGCGTAACGGGCGGTAGTTGTTGCCACGCCACTCATGCGCTGCATGATGTTGAGCATCAGGCGTTCGGTCTGCAGCAATGAGCGCACCTTGCCCGTCACGACAAAGGCGATATCACCCGGCTTAACGTGGGCACCGTCCCCGATCATGACGTCCATCTTAAGTTCAGGGTCAAATTTCTCAAACACGCGGCGAGCAATTTCCACACCGGCCAGAATGCCTTCCTCTTTCACAATCAGTCGCTGACGGCCCATCTCATCGGCAGGAATACAGCACAATGTGGTCGCATCACCGTCACCAATATCCTCGGCAAACGCCAAGTCAATCAATTCATCAATCAGTTCTTCTCGAGTTTTCATATCTTTTATATCAGTTTGATTATTTTCTCGACTACAAAGATAGTGCAAGCCGAGCACAATACCAAATTTATTTGAGTGTTGTCGAGGCGCAACCAATCTTGCCCGAAAACAAATTTGAGGGAAAGTTAGGGAGTTTACGGGGGATTTGCTAATTTTGTGCGTAAAATCATCTCAACTATCAAGCAAAATGAAGATTACACTTGCCGTAGTTGGCAAAACCGAGGTTGGATTTGTCAGGCAGGGCATTGAGGAATATGTAAAGCGGTTGCAACACTACGTGACGTTTAACATCCAGTATGTGGGCGACGTGAAGAGCACCCGCAATCTTAGTGAGGCACAGCAAAAGACCGCTGAGGGCAAGACACTGCTCTCCACATTCGAACCCAGCGATTATGTTGTACTTCTTGACGAGCACGGCACCGAGCGAACATCGGTTGACTTCAGCGCATGGTTGCAACGGCGCATGGGGAGTGGCAGTAAGCGCTTGGTCTTTGTTGTGGGCGGTCCTTACGGTTTTTCACAGGAAGTCTATGACCGTGCTAACGAGAAAATCTCGCTGAGCAAGATGACTTTTCCCCACGAACTTGTCAGGCTGGTCTTTGTCGAGCAATTATATAGAGCATTCACTATCCTCAGGCATGAGCCTTATCATCACGAGTAATTTATTATGAGAGCGAGAATAATAAAAATAATGAGTATCCTGATGGTCGTGAGCACATTCATGACCGAGGGGAAATCCTATTATAACTCGGCAACAAACAATTTCGGTGGCTTGTTTCCCTACCCTGGAATGAGAATGGCTGGACGCTACAAGGCCATCGACGGAAATTTGCTCATTGAGGAAAACGCGACGATGGCGACTGCCTTGACTATCGACACCATGTTCATCAATAGCTCATCCTACCGTTATCAGATAAAATTGGCCAACCTCAACAACAAACAAGGTAAAACACGCAGCATCAAGAACCCTATGACCGGAGAAAAAACCACGCTTTCCAGCATCGAGTGGGGACTGGTGTTTGATTATGACGTTGAGGGCAACTATTATGCTGTTGTACTGAGTTGCGATAATAGCACTCCATTTGATGACATCACCGACCAGCGCTCGATGACTTTGAAAGTTATCCATCAAAGCGGAACAGATACCCGTGAGCTGGCACAAGCCACTATTACCAAGGGAGTCTCGCTAGAGGACGAGATGAATACCTTGAGTATAAATGTAGATGACCGCAGCGTTAAAATATCCATAGGCAAAGATGAACTGCAAGAAGTGTTAGAGACCACCGTGGCTAGACCAACTGGCCCATTGCAAGTGGGTTATCTAGTGGGGGCAGGCTCTCGAGTCGCTATTGAGCGTGCCGTGCTCACTATCGAGAACGAGAAACAAGTCGCTGCTAAAACATTATGGACCCGTGAGGCACTTGACGAGTATTTTGCCGTGAGCGCCGATCCTGTAGAGGGTTATTGGAAATACCTGGACCGCGACATGGAAGACCAATGGCTGAGGTTGGGTGGCCGCTATACCCTCGCCGTTGTTCGCAGCGACAACGGTTATGACATTATATATATTGATGGTGCCCAGGTTAAGAAATCGCTTTGGCATGAAGGGATGCTCAAGGGACACATGACCAAGACCGTATTCAGCGGCAACTATGACGCCACTTGGATAGATGCCACGATGGAGCCTATAGAAAAGGACGTGCAAGCCACCATAGAGAATGGCGTGATCCTTACCATGTATTTCCCTGTTTTTAAGAGTCAAGTGCGCTTCGCAAAAGTCTTAAATACTGATGACTAACTTAAAAAGTTGCAAATATCAAGTATTATTTCTAATTTTGCACCCGATTTTTACTAAATCCAAATAACAAATACTTAATTATGAAGAAGTTAGTACTTTTATGCGCAGCCATTTTCACAATGGCACAATTAAATGCAGCAACTCCTGAAGTAGCAGCCGCCGAGGCTCCCACCTCTACCGTAGCTGCCGATGAGGACAATGGCGTAGCCTACGAACACCCCTTTAAGAACGACGATGAGAAGACTAAACATTGGTCTGTTACGACAACCGGCTTCTACTTTGGTATGGGTGTAAAGCACAGTTGGGAAGTCATCAACAACAGCTTTGAAATCGGTTTGCTCAATATCGCAGCCGTTAACTACAACAGCCTTCATGGCCAGAACATCTCGCTTGGTGTTGGTATCCACCATCGCTCTTACAGCATGAAGCGCCCCGCTATGCTCATGCGCGACGATCTTACTGACGCTGTCGTTATGGGCACATATCCCAGCGTTAGCGTTGATGAAATCAAGGACCGCTCATCTAACTTGAACATGTGGACACTGCAGTTCCCCTTGATGTTCAAGCAGAGAATTGTTAAGAAGCTTGAAGTTAGTGTAGCTGGAATCCTGAACTGGAATACCTATGCCCGCGTGGACAACCACTACGAGCTGAACAAGGTTGAGTATGATACCAAGTTCAAAGCCCTCAAGCAAAACAAGGTGAACTTTGACTTCATGGGTACTCTCTCATGGAACGATTTCGGTATCTATTGCCGCTACACTCCCGGCAAGTTCTTCGAGGACGGTCGCGGCCCCGAGATCAAGAACACCTGGACTATGGGTATCACCCTCGGTCTGTAATAGACTGAGATAACCGATAAAACGAACTTCATTAAGGTCGGAGAACTTATATTTAATGGTTCTCCGATTTTTTTCTTCATTTTTTTGTTACAAAAGACAAATTCTTGCGTTTATAGGATAGAAACACTGATTGACAATGAAGCAAACTGACCGCATAACATCAGCCTTCACCACCTTGAGAGTACAAATGCTCTCGTTGGCTGAGCGCATCACCGGCAACCGCGATGATGCTGCCGATGCGGTACAGGACGCTTTTGTAAGACTATGGCAGCATAAAGAACGCTATGAAACCACGACCCATGCACAAGGAGCTGGAATCACAGCTGTCCGTAACCTGAGTATCGACATCGCGCGGCATAATGCCCGCCATGCCGATGTCGCTATCGAGAATGCTGCCGACGCTATTATGGAGACAACCGATGATGAACGCACTCAGACCTACCGGCAAGTACGCCTCATCATTGATAACGAGTTGACCCCCAAGCAGCGCGCTATCATCGACCTGCGTGAAATGCAGGGGTTAGAATTTGACGACATTGCAAATCGTCTGGATATGACCGCCGTCAACGTGCGTGTGGAACTGAGCCGAGCACGCAAACGTGTGCGTGAGATTTACCGTAACCGTAAAGAAAGCTAAAACAATGGATAAGATGCACAACATAACTAGCAAATCGGAGCTGGAGCAACTCATTGAGCGTTATTTTGAGGGTGAAACCAGCCTGCAAGAAGAGCAGATGCTCAAGCAAATTCTTGCTGACTGTCCCTGGAGTAGCGAGATGATAGATGAGGCATGCTTCACGATGGGTTATTTCACAGCCCACAAGCAACAGCAACGCCACATCGTCAAGATGACCGCGCGCCGCCGTTTCATCGGCATCGCCGCCTCAATAGCCGTGCTTTTGACAATCGGTGGAGCTTTGCTGTGGCAAACCCAGCGTCCTCAAGACGAATGCATCGCTTATGTCAACGGTAAAGCCATTACCAATGACGATGCCGTTATGGCACTCATTGAGAAAGATCTAAACACTATGGATAACGCTTCAAACAGCATGGTGGCGCAACTGTCAAGCTTGGGAGAAGCACTTGAACTCGACAACAACTAAAACGATACTAATATGAAACGGATTATCATCATTTGCATCGGTCTATTGGCCACTATAACGGCAATGGCACAACAGGGATTGAACATCAACAGCCTGTTTAACGAGAAGCTGATCACTGATGAATGGGTGACCCAAGAGCTGAATGGCAAGACTGAAATCATCGTCACTGGCAATAAGGCTAAGGAACTTGGTCTTACCACATACCACAGCATTAGCGTAACCGGCAAGGCAAAATCAGATCGATCGGCCATCGAGAGACTTGTCATTAAAGACGGTTCACAAGCCATCGACAAGGATGTTGAGTACCGTAACGGTCAACTCTATTACGGCTTCTACACGTTGAAACCCAACAAAAAGAATAAGAGGTACATTTTCTATCTGAACCAAAACCTGGCCAACAAGTCACCCAAGAACATCGTGACTGTCATCTACATGGAAGGAAAGAAAAGTCCAGAGGAAGTCAAGAAACTTATCCGCAAATAATTAATAACATACTAAATATACAACGACTATGAAAAGGTATTATTTCTTACTGACGGTACTTCTAGCAGCAGTGCAACTGTCAGCCCAGAACAATGACACGGTTAAGGTCATCGACCAACCTAGGCAAGTAATCATCACCGAAACCCCGACGGGCGTGCAGATGAAGGTGCTCGGTGACAAACAAGACGACACTTACACCTACACAGTCCAGCACTCAACTAACGACACTGTCCACACTTCGCAAGGCAGTGACTGGGAACTCAACTTCCCATACAATCTCTCATTCACTAAAAATAAAGACCATCACTGGTCAATAATCATGAATGGTTTCTACATGGGCGGTGGAATTCATCACTCATGGGAAATGATCAACAACAGTTTTGAGATTGGTCTGCTCAACATTGCGGCAATCAACTACAGCAGCCATCATGGACAAGACATCTCACTAGGCGTGGGTATACACCACAAATCCTTCTCGCTGAAGCGCCCCAACATGCTCATGTTTGATGAGAATACAAATGTCGTATCTACTACGTTTTATCCTGACATTGCGGATATAAAAGAACGCACATCAAACCTGAATCTGTGGGCATTGCAATTCCCGTTGTTGTTCCGCCAAAGGATTTACAAGACCTTTGCAATCAGGTTGGGTGGTATCATGAACTGGAACTACAAAGCTCTTGTGAATAATCACTACATAATCGGCAACACCGAATACAGCATCACCCAGAATGGCTTGAAGCAGAACAAGATTACGTTTGACTTTATCGCTGGATTGACATTAGGACACACTGGAATCTATTTCCGATATAGCCCCAACGAGGTGTTCAAGAAAGGTTATGGCCCTGAAATCAAGAACACCTGGACCATGGGAGGAATCATCGCATTCTGATACTTCTTCCTAAATACTATATACAACAATCCCCGTGAGCGTTTGTTCACGGGGATTGACTATCATAGGAATGGGTTACAGCGTTTCTCGTCGGCAATGGTGGTCGTGGGGCCGTGTCCCGAGGCGATGACCGTTTCGTCGGGGAGCGGGAGGATTTTCTCGCGGATGCTGTTGATGAGCTGCGCCATATCGCCACCCCACAAGTCTGTGCGCCCCACGCTGCCGTTGAATATCGTGTCACCGCTGATCAGCAACCCGCTCTTCGGCAGATAAAAAGCCAAGCCGCCAGGAGAATGTCCGGGAACATGCAAGACCTGAATCGTCTCGTCACCCAACGTGAGTATGTCACCCTCTGCCAAATTGTGGTCGATGGTCAACGCGTCACACTCGATGCTGAGACCGAATTCCTCAACCTGACTCTTTAAGTCTCGTCCCAACGGAGCGTCCAAGGCGCAAGCGCATACCTCGGCACCTGTCTGGTCGGCGAGCCAACGCGCCCCTGTGATATGGTCCAAATGCATATGGGTCAACAAGATATGTTTCACATTCAGGCTATTCTCGGTAATCATCTTGTTTACCATCTCACGCTCGGCATCACGCATCATGCCCGGGTCAACGACCACTGCGTCGCGCGAAGCCTCGTCCCACAGGATATACATATTTTCGCCAAACGGGTTGACGGTCATCATTGTCGCATTCATATCAGGTTATGGGTTACAGGTTAACGGTTAAAGGTTAGAGGGGGAGGTAGAGGATTTTTTTAGTTTTGAAAAACTCTTCCTTGAAATAGCTGGAAAGGTCATCGATGAGCACTTTATTCCTGAACTGGGAAATCTCACCGCTCAAGTCGCCACCCTTGAGGCACAACAGCCCATTAGGCACGGCATTGCGGTCCTCGCTATCAATGAAACGGCGCACAAGAGGCACCATATCGCCCAGGTCCATCACAGCACGGCTCACGACGAAGTCAAATTTGCCCTTCACCTCCTTGACATCACCATGCTGGAAGGTAACGTTAGTCAGCCCGATGCGCTCGGCGATGTCTTGTGCCACTATCAGCTTTTTACCGATGCGGTCCACCAGGTGGAATGTCACGTCAGGGTAATAGATGGCCAGTGGAATGCCTGGAAATCCCCCACCCGTCCCCAAGTCCATGATCCGGGTACCTGGGGTGAATTTCACAAACTTAATCAAGCCTAGCGAATGTAGAATGTGGTTCACTTCCAAGTTCTCAATATCCTTGCGTGAGATGACGTTGATCTTGGCGTTCCACTCGGGGTACAACACCTCCAACTGAGCCATCTGCTCACGCTGCTTCTCGGTCAGTTCTGGGAAATAGTTAAGGATGTGTTCCATAGCGTCAATACAGTCGGTCGATAATACTGTTCTCACACAGACTGGGTTCAAGGTCTTTATAAGGAATCGTGATCTTAGGCTCACCCACCGCTTCAACAGCGAGTTCATTGGGCAGGAAACTCCACGTCACGCCATTGTCATCAAAATAGAAGTTGCGTGACACGGTGATGTTCTCAACGTTAAAGTAGCCCAAATCGTTAAGTTGCTCATTGCCAGTCGCGTTGTTCTGGGCTAGAAGCTGCTGTTTGAGTAACTGGCAGACATCAGAAATCGCGTCATCGCGGAACAGGCGATTCACATCAATATAAGCTTGAGATTCTACATCAAAACTATAATATCGATGAGTAACCGACGAGACTTTGTCATTTTTCTTGACCACATCGACACGCTCAAATGTTACCACTCCATGCTTATTATAAATGGGCGTAATGCGTGTGCTGGTAACATATTTTAGCGTGGTCATGTCATCAGAGTCCTCAGCGACATCATCCTCGCTGACGGCTCCTTCCATAAAGTCATATTGGTGCATGCTGTTGACCACCACCTGATTCATAGCCTCACTCAGGGACAATGTATCACCCGACTCGAGGACATAGGCCGCAAACAGGCGCTGCAGTGAGTCGGCAGGTAAATTCTCGCCTATCGTCTTGGGGTACTCGATTGTCGCCTCGGCCACGATGGTGCAGCGCTCTCCGTTAGACATCATGAAGCTTGAATTGCTTTGTTGCTGGCTCTTTTGCGTAGTGACCGCAGGTTTACCGTCATCGGCATACTTGCTCCCATTACGGCCGCAAGAAGTCGACAACATAGTGAATGCCAGTAATATAACTAATGAAACTAAGTGAGTTCTCATCATGCTCCAGTGGTATAAGTTATGATTAATTTCGCTAAGGTACGACAAATTTAGATAAAACCAAGTTGCGAAATGGATTTTTTTGCCGAACTTTGCGGAAATAATCATCGTAGAGACTCAAAATCATCGCCTCTCTACAAAATAATTTAATATGAAGATTGGAGAATACAACGAGTTGCGAATCAACCGAATGGTGGATTTTGGTGCTTATCTAATAGATGAAGACACCCACGAAGTGCTGCTACCCAAACGTTACCTCACACCCGAGATGAAATTGGGTGATGCAATTAAGGTGTTTGTTTATAATGATAGCGAGAACCGACCTGTCGCCACCACTGAGGTGCCACGTGCCGTTGTTGGCGATTTTGCCCTCATGCGCGTTAAAGCGGTGAACAAGGTGGGCGCTTTTCTTGACTGGGGGCTTACCGCCAAGGACTTGCTGGTGCCGTTCAGTGAACAAAGGGTTGACATGCAGGCGGGACGCAGCTACATCGTGCGTGTCTATCTTGACGAGGCCAGCCAGCGCATCGTCGCCAGCGCCAAACTCGCCAAGTTCCTCAACCACTCCGAGCCCGATTATTATCACCGCGAGAAGGTAGAGGTGCTGGTGGTGCAACGCAGTGACCTGGGCTACCGTGTCATTGTCAACAATGCCCATTGGGGACAAATCTACCAGAACGAGACCTATCAGGACGTGAACGTGGGCGACCGGTTCACGGCCTTCGTTAAGCAAGTGCGCGACGACGGCAAGGTGGATGTTACCCTTGCCAAGATCGAGAAAATGCGTGTTGACGACCTATCAGACCGCATCTTGCAGTATTTAGAAGCTCATGGCGGCGAGATGACACTCACCGACAAGAGTTCACCCGATGAAATCAACAACGTTTTCCAGTGCAGTAAGAAGGACTTTAAGAAAGCGCTGGGACTACTCTACAAGCAACAAAAAATAACATTGACACCCACTGTCAAACTAATCTGATATAAGAACAGCAACAAAACAAAATGGGCGGGAGTCTTCATCATCATGAGTCTCCCGCCTATTTTATTTGCGTTTCCTATCGACGCTATCCTCCTGTTTGCATGAAGAAGGGGAAGAGACTCTCCAGATAAATAATCGCTATACCGGCAACATATCCAGCCAAAGCCAAAAGAGTAATGTGCTTGACATACCAGAAGAACTGAATCTTCTCGATACCCATAGCGACCACGCCAGCAGCAGAACCGATGATGAGCAACGAACCGCCAACGCCAGCACAGAAGGTCAACAGGTGCCAGAACAAGCCGTCCTCGATAAAGTTCATCAAATAGGGATCGGTAGTGCCAGCAGGAGCAATATTTTCAAACATCTTGATACATGCCGATACCAGAGGCACGTTATCGACAATCGACGAGAGCACACCAATGATAGAAGTCATGAGTACGGGCTCATGAATATGTGTATTCATACCATCGGCAACAGCAGTCAGCACACCCACCTCGGACAAGGCCGAAACGGCCATAAGGATACCCAGGAAGAAGAGAATCGAGGGCATATCGATAGTGTGCAAAGCCGATGACACGCGACCACCCATCTTGGAGTCAATCTTGAAATGCTTCACCCAAAACTCTGTCACGGCCCAAACCACGCCCAATGACATCATGATGCCCATGAAGGGAGGAAGTCCCGTCACCGTCTTGAACACAGGCACAAACAGCAAGCCAGAGACACCAATGATGAGCATCGCCTTGCTCAGATGGGGGTGACGCTCTTGGATATCAGGATGCTTGTCGGCTAATCTTGTGACAGTCTGCATTTTACCTTCCTTGATGAAATACTGTGCAATAAACACAGGTATTACCATGGCAACGATACTGGGAATCAGCAGATTGACAATCAAGCCAAACGATGACACCTTCTCATCCATCCACAACATGATGGTGGTCACGTCACCGATGGGCGAAAACGCACCACCGGCATTGGCCGCAATGACAATAAGTCCGGCAAACATCCAGCGATCCTTTTGGTCACTGAGCAAACGGCGCAACATCATCACCATAATAATGGTGGTGGTCATGTTGTCGAGTACTGCCGACATGACAAAGGACAACGAACACATGATCCATAACAGATGCCTCTTGCTCTTGGCATTAATATGCTCGGTAATGAATGAGAAACCGCCATAGCGGTCAATGATTTCCACAATGGTCATAGCACCAATGAGGAAAACAACAATCTCACAAGCATCGCCAAGTTGCATCACGATTGCCTCGTGAATATGGGGGTCATCACCCATCAACGCATACAGGGTCCACAAGATTCCACACGTGAGCAAAGCAAATGTGGCTTTGTTCATGTGAAGAGGATGTTCCAATGTGATCAGCAAGTAGCCAATCACAAAGACGATTATCATTGCAGCAATCATCGCCTAATGACAAATGATTTAGTAAGTGAGTATTAAAATAATGATTATTCCCGTTACCTGAGCCTATCGGCGTCACGCAGTTTCTTCTTATCCTTTGACATGGCACGGTGAGCCAGCATCAAGAAAATAACAGACAATATAGGTAATACCCAGGTCCAATTCCAATATACAGGAATATCATCCATCATGAGTCTAACGGCCTGAATACAAATTGAAACAAGCAATGCAAGACCAATAACAATGTCAACAAAGCACACTGTCATTTGGCGCTGCAGGTTATTGTAGAGGAAAATATCAATCACTGCGAGTACCGAAATAAGAATAATCAGCACAATCATTGACAAGTCAAATGCAGGAAAAAATGCAAACACTGCCATCAAAACCGCAGCAATGAGCAAAAATAGAGTTTGAATGCGTTGTATTACCATAACTTCTATTATTTAATGTTAGCAATTATGGCGCAAAATTACGGAAATATTTCTATAATCATCATAAAACCGCAAGAAAAATCTTTATTTGTCGCATTTATTGTGTTTTTTCGCCCTATTGTACCGAAAATGGTAATCAATTCTGCTAGATGGGAAGCTCTCATCTGATAAGCCAAAAGAAAAGTGATGTTTTTATTGCTACAGACGATTATTTATTTTAACTTTGCGGGATAAAACCATCTAACTCACGATGGTGTAATCCGTTTTTTCATTTTAGCATAATATTATGGCACAAATCGACAAATTTAAAAAAGAGAATTTTAAGAAGGACACTAAGGGCAGCATCGTCAAGCCGTCAACGTCATCACCTATCGGGAAGTACTTTTCTATCGACATCAGCAACCTCTATAAATATATGAAAGGGGCCCCTGACTTGGGCAAAGACTACAAGGAATCAATTGTTACCGTAAATCATGACTTGGACGTGTTTGTTGAAGCACACGTCAGGCATTTTAAAGACGGGCACTATACTGTAGAATTTTGGGGAGACCGCGCTGAACTCACAGACAAATTGGCCACATTTATCAATGAATACGTAAGACTGTATGGTCCGTGCCTGAATGGCGCTGAAGAAATCACCAAAGAAGATTATGAGCTGGTAGATAAACGTAGGTTTGAAAGGTTGTGGGAGAATACCTACGTGAGCATGTCTAACAATGATGACAACATTTTAGTCATGGTTCTGGGCATGAACAACCCTCCCCAAGCCACCGCAAGACAGCTCTCTCCAGAGAAAAAAGATAACATCAAAGAGCGTTAGTCACCTGTTTTAACTAGTGGATTCATCCACCTTACCACTTCATCAGCGCCACTCATCAATAAAGGGCGTTTTATAGGTCACGCGTATATGTAAGTGCCTAGTGGAGAACAATCAGATTCTTGCACGATATTTGCAATATAGGTTATTAGTCACTTATAGCCACAACACTGAGACCAAATGACTTTACAAGAAATAGAACAAATCCACCGACAGGCCTCGCAGTGCATCAACGACGCTGAGGTCAATGATGCCTTTCGCCACGTGTCGGCGCTGGTCAACGAGGTTGGACGCGGTAACCTGAATGATGAATTGGAACGGTTGCGCATGTCTTATTCTTTCATGCTCAACTATTTGGAACAAGGTGTGATGGACCCTCAACGTGATGAGATCCTGTCCAACATCAGGCAATCACTCTACACGTTGAATGACCAATGCTTCATCGCACTGATGGAGCCAACAAGCCCAGAGGTGTTTTACGCTCGGCGCCGTGAGTTGAATGGTGTATCGTTGGTAAGCATCGTTGAGGAGTACCGTGAGGCACTAAAACTCATCTCCCTCACCCAGAATTCTTCCAATAAACAAAGTAACAGTCATGTCATTTTGTCACAACTGCGGCAGGCCGAGGAACTAGAGACCCGATTGTTTAATCGGGTATGGTCATCGTTTCCATTGTCGTCAGACGACGCTGGGAGCCTGAAATTGTGTATTAGCGGCGACATACTACCCGTTCATACACGTTGCCTGCTCGTGGCGGCATTGTTCCTGGGGATGATGAAGTTTTATGATGAGAGTAAGTTGCTCATTTTGCTTGAGGCCTACTCCCTCTCTGACGAGCCTCAAGTGCAGTTGCGCGCATTGACATGTGCCATGCTAGTCATGCTAGCTCACAAAAAACGGACATCGACATCTAAAGCCATCCAAATGCGCCTTGCTGCCATGATTGATACGCCAGAGTTCGATCTTGACGTGTGGAGCATCCAGGTGCAGTTAGCCCGTTCCCGAAACACCGAGAACGTGAAAGAACGTGTGCGCAATGACCTCATCCCCAACATCATGAAGATGCGCCCCGACATCATCGATAAACTCAAAGACAAGGATTCACAAATCATTGACCTGAGTGACATCGAGGCTAACCCCGAGTGGCAACAATGGCTTGACCAAAGTGGAATCACCCGCAGGATCGAGGAATTTAACGCCATGCAGCTTGAGGGCAGCGATGTCTTTATCGCCACATTTGCCCATCTCAAGACGTTCCCATTCTTCAAGACATTAAGCAATTGGTTCTTGCCATTCTATGCTGCCCATTCGACCGTTGTCGAGAACCTGGGTGACGGGAAAATGGCCCTTGCCGAGGTAATCCAGCATGCCCCCTACTTATGCAATAGCGACAAATACTCGTTCTGCCTGTCGTTGGGCGCATTGCCTGAATCTCAACGAACGATGATGTCGGCTCAACTCGAGGAGCAGAATGCAGCCCTTAGCGACGCCCAACAATCAGAGTTACCTGATGAACGCAAAAAACGCGTGAGCATCATTAATGCTTTCGTTCAAGATTTGTATCGGTTCTTCAAGCTGTTCTCCCGCCGACGTGAATTTATCGCTGTAATGGATAATCCCGGTCTTGACATGACTGACTGCATTCCGCTGGCACAAGTCACCCGTGATGCCCATGTGCTTGAACTGCTTGGAGCACTCTATTTCAAAAACGCGTTCTATGATGACGCCATCAACTGTTTCACCCGTCTCGAGGGTATGGATGATGCAACCGATGACCACATTTACCAGAAAATCGGTTTTGCCTATCAGAATGCCGGTAAAACCGAGCAAGCGCTCAACTACTACAAGCGGTATGAGTTACTCCATGAGGAAGATGTGTGGAACATCCGCCACATTGCCGCTTGCTACCGCTCTCTAGGCAAACTTGACGATGCGCTCAAATATTACCAGCGTGCCGAGGCCATGAGCCCCGAAAACGTGTCCCTCACCCTCACCATCGGTCATGTATTGCTAGAGATGAACCGTACAAGTGAAGCTTTACAGCAGTATTTCAAAGCCGACTTGATGGAAGGAGCAAAGCATCGCGCCTGGCGCCCCATCGCGTGGTGCTCGTTCCTGCTGAGTGACTATGACCGTGCTAACGATTACTATGACCGCATAGCCAGTGATGACAAGCCTACGGCCCAGGATCATCTCAACCACGGGCATGTATTGTTATGTCAAGGCAATACACAAATGGCCATCATGATCTATCGCGAGGCTTTGAAACTCATGGACCACAACACAGCCAAATTCCGTGCCGCATTTAAGGGCGATGCCCTTGAACTCCGCCTGCATGGCATATCGGCCATTGACCAGTCTTTAATTCCCGATGTGGTTTGCGCCCCAAACCGGAACCAACAGCATTAAACAGGCAAGATGATTGATCACAGCACAGTTCAGCAGATTCTTGACACCGCCGACATCGTTGACGTGGTGAGCGACTTCGTGAGCCTGAAGAAGCGCGGTTCAAACTGGATAGGGTTATGTCCTTTCCATAACGACCGCCGCCCATCGTTCTATGTCTCACGCGCTAAAGGTATCTGTAAGTGCTTTGCCTGTGGCGAAGGCGGCAGTGCAGTCAATTTCATCATGAAACATGAACAGCTCAGCTATCCCGAAGCGCTGCGCTACCTTGCCCGCAAATACCACATTGAAATCCAAGAGAAAGAGCTTACCGACGAGGAAAAACAGGCACAGACCGAACGCGAAGCCATGCTCATGCTTAACGAATGGGCGTGTGATTATTTTGAGAAACAGCTTCATGAGACCCAGATGGGCCAAGACATCGGTTTGGCTTACTTCCGTGAGCGTGGTTTCAACGATGCTACCATCAAGGAATTCCGTCTGGGTTACTCCAGTGAGGGATATGATGACTTTTACAAGGCAGCGACCAAGCAGGGTTTCAACCCTCAGCTGCTTTTTGACCTTGGGCTGTGTATTCCCAGCGATCATGGAGGCGGTCATGACCGTTTCCGCGGGCGTGTGATGTTCCCCATTATGAATATCGCCGGTAAAGTGATCGGTTTTGGCGGCAGAACGCTCAAGAAAGACAAGAACATAGCAAAATATGTCAATTCGCCCGAATCAGTTATCTATAAAAAAGGTGACATCATCTATGGCTTGTATCAGGCTAAGCGAGAAATCAACAAACTGGACAAGTGCTTTATCGTCGAGGGCTATGCTGATGTCATCTCGATGCATCAGGCTGGTTTCAAGAATGTGATAGCCTCTTCAGGAACTGCACTCACCTTAGGACACATCTATGCTATTCGCCGCTTCACAAGCAACGTCACCGAGATGTTTGACGGTGACGCCGCTGGTGTAAAGGCCGCGCTTCGAGGCGTTGATATGCTGCTTAAGGAAGGGTTGAATATTAAGGTGTTACCCTTGCCACCCGAGGATGACCCTGATTCGTTTGTTCGTTCCCACAGTTTTACCGAGGTCGAAGAATACATCAAGCAAAACGAGACTGACTTCATCAATTTCAAAACGAGTATAGTACTCAAGGATGCGCAGAATGATCCCATTAAGCGCACTGCCGCCATTACTGATGTCGTCAAGTCAATCGCCATCATCCCTGATGAGATTGCCCGCATGGTATATGCCAAAGAGTGCAGCGGCCTGTTCGGAATGGACGAACAAACTATTTTGCGCCAAATCAAGCACTATCGCGGCAAGTACATTGAGCAATGGGAAAAGGAGCGCCAACAACAAAAGGCCCGTGAACAGCGAATGAGGGAATCGGGCCAACCGGTTGATGAACAAGCGCCACTACCACCTCCACCGCTCGATTATCTGCAGACTGAAGACCCAGCCACTGAGACTGTTACAACACACACCCCCAGAGGTTTAAGCTCAGTGACGGTCCAGGAACGCGAGGTAATCAAGCTCATCATCAATTACGGCATGTGCTTCTTGTGCGAAACTGTTTATGACGACGGTAACCGCCCAACGACCGTTTTGGAGTATATCAACAACGAACTGTTGCTTGACCAGATGGAATTCAGCGATCCCTTGTATGCCCACACGTTCAAGAAAGCCCTGCAGTACATTGAACCGTTCTATCGCGACCTCGAAACGTTTAACACCAATGCTGAGAAACGCATCGAAGAGTACACAAAGCAAGAGCTGGAAAAAGAGGACGATGAGGAACTTGAAGCAATGGATAGCGCCGGACTCATTAATGCCCAAGAGCGCAAGTTGAAATCGGCCAAAGCCACTGCTAATCTTAAGGTTAAAAATGAGTTGCAGGATTTCAGATGCAGCTACCTGCAACGCGCCCTCTGCTCCATTGATGACGCCCAAGTGAGGCAGCTGTCATGCGACATCGCTACCGAGAGTCTGCCCCAACTCAGTAAGATACACACCCAGTTTGCCGTAATTGTTGAGGACCGCGACCGCTTGCTCAATCTGGTACCAGATAGGCTGTATAATTGGAAGAACGCCTTGCTGTCACAAAGAATAGATGACCTTAAAGCAAGAATCGCCACTGCCAGTCCCGACCAACTGCCCCAGCTCATGGAACAACTGCAGGAACTCTATAAAATCAGGCACCAGTTGGCTAGTTATATTGGAGACCGAGTGGTCAATCCAAAGTGAGCATTTCTCTTATAATGGCATTTTTTGCCACTATCAGTGCGCTATTTCGGACAATAATTATTAAATTTGCCGTGTACTTTGTGCCCCAAACGGCACAAAGCATAAACTATTACTTTAGGCACGATTACACAACTCACTGATTATGAATTTTAAAAATATCATCACAGCTCTTGCTTTAGCACTTGCGGCACAATTGTCACAGGCGCAAATGAATCTACCCATCACCGTCATTGGCGGTCATCAGTTCTACACATATGAAACTAGCGCTAATGAGAGCATCTATGACATCGCAGCCAAGTTGGGCGTGACCAAGGATTTCATCATCCAGAACAACCCCAGTGCAGCCGACGGCATTGAAACCGGCATGAAGCTGTATTTTCCTCTTGACGGCCAAACGAACACCCCCGTTGCCACAAGTGTTCCCGACGCCACAGGAACCCATAAAGTGGAACAAGGTGAAACACTTTACGGGCTGGCAAAAAAATATGGTGTGACTGTAGATGAGTTGATATCAGCTAATCCCGGCAGCGATAAGGGTATTAAAGTGGGCCAAGTGCTCAAGGTTCCCGCAAAGGCCACATCAACTGCCACCACCACAACCAGCAAGCAAATTGCTGATGCATTCTCAGGCACTACACAAATTGTTGCTCCTCAAGGATCTGAACCCACATTCCACACCTTGCAAGCCGATGAAGATATCTACTCAATCGCAAAGCAGTATAATTCTTCAATAGAGGGAATCATCACCTCAAATCCAGGCTTGAAACCCGCAGAATACACCGCTGGGACCAAGATAAAAGTCGTGCCTAACACCGCACTGCCGTTCATCTATGAGCGCAAGGGCCGACGCAATTACAATTATGAGGTTAAGCGAGGTGAGACATTCGCTTCAATCGCCGCTGATAATGGCATTACCGAGAAAGAGCTCAAGGATGCCAACCCCGACATGAAAAAAGCCAAAAAGGGCAAAACCATCACCTTACCCAAGCCCACAAATGAAAGGGTTACCGGTGATATGGCGACTATACCACTCGACGAACTGCGTGACTACTACAGCCCCCGCATCGATGACCTGTATGACAACCTGGTAGGGAAACGTTTGGAGAATGAGGTAAATATCGCCATGGTGCTCCCCTTCCAGTTGCATAAAAGCGCACCTCCCAAGCAGGCTTACCTTTACACTGACTTTTATAAGGGATTTTTGCTGGCGTTGGACAGCGCAAGCCGTATCACTACCAAGCACATTAACCTCAAGGTCTATGACACTCAGCATAACCTGAATGTTACCGACAGCCTTTTGGCGCTGCCCGAAATGAAGTTGATGAACATGATCATCGCCCCCAGCGAGCCACAACAACTGTCACGCATCAACAACTTCGGTAAGGCCAATGGCGTGAACGTTATTAACTGCTTCACTACCAAGAACGAGGATTACCTTGACAATCCCTATATCTATCAGGTGAATACGCCAACAAACGAGATGATTCATGGCGTAATGAGCTGGTTTGATGAGCATTTCAAGGGTTACAACGTCATCTTCTTGAACGCGGCCAGCGAGAACGACAAGGATATGTTTGAACACATCCGCAAACATATCAACGGCAAGAAATACAGCACCGCCACCATCAATGTGAATGGCGACTTGAGCTACAACGATATCTCTAATCAGATGAATCCCGGATCGAAGTATGTCTTCATTCCGTCATCGGGTGACAAGACCTTGCTCAAGCGATACATCAAGGCATTAAAAGAGGTGAAAAAGGAACGCTTTGACTGCGATTTGGGACTTATTGCTTATCCCGAGTATGTGCTTTACCTCAAAGAGCACCAGACTGATCTCCAAGACATCGACACCTACATGTTCACCCGCTTCTTCAATGCCAAGGGATTCCGCACCCGCGACCTTGAAGCCGCTTACAAGAGCAACTTTGGCGGAGAGCCGTTGCAAGCCCTTCCCCACATGGCTATCTACGGTTATGACATGGGCATGTACCTTCTTAAGTCACTTGGTGTTGACGGTCGCATCGATGAGGATACCCCACTGTACAAGGGCATTCAGAACAGTTTCCGTTGGGAGCGTAGCGACAACTGGTGCGGTTACACCAACCAGGCTGTTGAGATAATCCACTTCTCCCCTGACCACCAGATCACAGTCAATGTAAAATGAGGCGACTAGCGCTCATCTTGATGATGGCAATCGCGTTCTCGTTAGTGGCACAGACCCACTACGAGGGCACATTTGCCGTGGGTGGAAAAGCGGGCATGACCCTGTCGCGCACCAATTTTAATCCCTCAGTGCAGCAGTCAATGTTGCCAGGAATAACAGCTGGCGCGATGTTCCGTTACATTGAGGAAAAGAACTTTGGGCTCATAGCCGAATTCAATCTAGCTCAACGCGGCTGGAAAGAGGCTTTTGACGATTCCGATTTAAGTTATAATCACCGCTTCACCTATCTGGAACTGCCCATTTTAACACATATCTTCTTTGGAAACAATCGGGTAAAGGGATTCTTCAACCTGGGACCTGAGCTCGGTGTGATGATTGCCGATGGCGTGTCGTCCAATTTTGACTATCACAATGCCGCCACAATGGAGTATTTTGTCCAAAATACCCGCCATATTGAGCAAATGACCATGAAGGTAAAAAACCGACTGGACTATGGCATATGTGCTGGAGCAGGCATGGAAGTCAACCTTAACACCAAACAATCATTGTTACTGGAAGGCCGTTTTTATTACGGATTGACTGACGCATTCCCTAGCCACAAGACTGACGTCTTCTCTAGCTCTAACTCGATGACCATCTCGGTTACCCTAGGCTATTTCTACCGCCTGAAGTAACAACATAAAATCAAGTACATATTCATTCACGATATAGAGACGCAAAATTTTGCGTCTCTACTTGTATTCAGATGTATAACTCTCTGAAAATTAGCTTGTAGCATGAATAGGGAACCAGCTACTTCTTGTCCTTCTTGCGAACCCAGAAATGGGCAACGATAAAAGTGGTGATAAGAAGCAATATCAGCGCCGAAGGCAAATATCTCATGACTAGCAGCTTGTAACCCTTTATCATCAAGGCAGCCACCAATGGCAAAGCAATAGCTAGAATCAACAACAAGGCAGCAGCAAGGACTCTCACACGTCGCTCGTGATACCAACCGCGCGTCGTGTTTGACACTAGGTTATAGCCCACGATGAAGTCGTCACCCTTGCCAAGCAGTATGACGATTGCCACTACCACCATCAATAGTGAAATGACAGACAAAATGATAAATGCCAGTTCCATCTCTAAAAAGATTATTTTTTTGCAAATATAGTCAATGTTTTCGGTGTTTTGACACATTATATAAAAGATAATTTTTGTACTTTTGTACGATATTTTGAAAAATCACTTAGTTCAATAATATAATTAATTAAAAATTAGAAAGTTATGAACATTTCGCACATCGAACATGTGGGAATCGCCGTTACCTCGCTCGAGGAGGCAATTCCTTTCTACGAGAACATGCTGGGCTTCAAGTGCTTTGCAATTGAAGAAGTTGCTGACCAAAAGGTAAGGACCGCCTTTTTCCAGGTAGGTCAGACCAAGATTGAGCTTCTGGAGGCTACTGCCCCCGAGAGCGCTATCGCCAAGTTCATCGAGAAGAACGGTGGCCATGGTGGCATCCAGCACGTAGCATTTGCCGTTGAGGATGGCGTGCAGAACGCATTGGACGAGGTACAGGAGAAGGGCGGCCGCGTTGTCGACGCACATCCCCGCAAGGGTGCTGAGGGCCTCAACATCGCTTTCCTGCATCCCAAGACCACTTGTGGCGCACTTCTAGAGCTTTGCGAGAATCCCAACAAGTAATATCCAATCGACATGGGAAAACAATTAGAGAAAATTCAAGAGCTGATCGAGCGTCGCGAGAAAGCACGCTTGGGCGGTGGTGAAAAGGCTATCGCAAAACAGCACGAGAAGGGCAAATTCACTGCCCGTGAGCGCATCAATATGCTCCTTGACGAGGGCAGCTTTGAGGAACTGGACATGTTTGTTCAGCACCGCTGCACCAACTTCGGCATGGAGAAAAAGACCTATGACGGCGACGGTGTTGTAACCGGTTTCGGTACCGTTGGTGGTCGTCTGGTATATGTTTTCGCACAGGATGCTACCGTCATTGGTGGTTCACTGGGCGAGACCATGGCATTGAAGATGTGTAAGGTGATGGACCTGGCTATGAAGCAGGGCGCACCTGTCGTTGGATTGAATGACTCGGGTGGTGCCCGCATCCAGGAGAGCGTGAACGCTCTGGCTGGCTATGCCGAGATTTTCCAGCGCAACATCAATGCTTCGGGTGTTATTCCCCAAATCAGTGCCATCCTTGGCCCCTGTGCTGGTGGTGCCGTTTACTCCCCTGCCCTGACTGACTTTATCATCATGGCCAAGGGTATCTCGTTCATGTTCCTCACCGGTCCCAAGGTGGTAAAGACCGTTACCGGCGAGAACGTGACCCAAGAGCAACTGGGTGGTGCAGGTGTACACGCCAGCAAGAGCGGTGTGGCCCACTTTGCTGCCGAGACCGAGGAAGAGGCTATCGCCATCATCCGTCAGCTGTTGAGCTACATGCCCAGCAACAACATGGAGGAGACTCCCCGTGTTGAGTGCACCGATCCCATCGACCGTGTTGAGGACGCTCTGAACAACATCATCCCCGAGAGTGCCAATGACCCCTATGACATGTATCAGGTCATCAGCGCTATCGTCGACAATGGCGAGTTCCTCGAGGTTCACAAGGACTTTGCTAAGAACATCATCGTTGGTTTCGCTCGCTTCAACGGCCAGGCCGTTGGTGTTGTTGCCAACCAGCCCAACTGCATGGCAGGTGTGCTCGACGTGAACGCCTCGAAGAAGGGCGGTCGCTTTGTTCGCTTCTGCGATGCCTTTAACATTCCTCTGGTAACCCTCGTTGACGTGCCCGGCTTCCTGCCTGGTACCGGCCAAGAGTACAATGCCGTGATCATGAACGGTGCTAAGTTGCTGTACGCCTATGGCGAAGCTACTGTGCCCAAGGTAACCGTAACCCTGCGTAAGAGCTACGGCGGCTCTCACATCGTGATGAGCTGCAAGCAGCTGCGTGGTGACTTGAACTATGCATGGCCTAGCGCCGAGATCGCTGTGATGGGTGCTGCAGGTGCTGCCGAGATCCTCTATGCCAAGGACAGCAAGAACTTCAAGACTCAAGCCGAGGAAGCCAAGGCTGCCGGCGATGAGAAGAAGGCTAAGGAGCTGCTCGAAGAAGGCAAGAAGTTCATCCAGGCCAAGGAAGACGAGTACAACAACCTCTTCTGCACGCCTTACAATGCAGCCCGTTATGGCTACATCGACGACGTGATTGAACCGCGCAACACCCGCTTCCGCGTAATCCGCGCCCTGGAAGTGCTGCGCACCAAGAAGTTGACCAACCCTGCCAAGAAGCATGGCAATATCCCCTTGTAAACCATCAATGCAAACTGTTATGAGTAAAAGAGCATTGACACTCATGCTGTTGTGTGCCATCCTCGCCCTGCCCACGCTCGCGCAAAGCCGCAAGAACGTGCGCATCAACGAGGTAATGGTGCAGCAGGATAGCACGGGCGGCAATGGCTGGGTCGAGTTCTATAACTCGTCCTATGGCTCAACTGCCGTCGAGCAGATGTTCATCACGACCTTGAGCCGTGAGGAGATCCAGAATGTGTTCGATAAGAATAAGGGCAACAAGAAAAAGCCCAAACAGATTCTGGTTGAACTCTGCGAAGCCCAACCCGGGGCCATCTACGAGATTCCCCGCGGCGATGAGCGCCACACCAAGATCGCTCCTCGCACCCACTTCGTCATGGAAGCCGATGGTGACCCCAAGTCGGGCACCTTCCACATGCCTTTCACTTTCACCAGTGGCAAGGACAATTACATTGCCCTCTATGACGTGAATGGTGACCTGGTTGACGACGTGACAATTCCCGCCACGCTTAACGTTGGTGAGACTTACGCTATTAAGGCCGAGGGCCGTCTGCCGAGCGTACTGGACGACGGCAAGACCGAGTGGACCGTGAAAGACGGCAAGACCATCGAGTCCGCTGTCACCAAGGGTAACTACAACATCCGCGAGGTGAACGAGAACATCGAGGCCTTCCACATCAAGGATCCTCACGGTTACTGGATTGCCCTGTTAGCCATGTCGGTAGTATTCATTGCACTGGCACTGCTCTACATCCTCTTCAAGTTGTTCGGTATGTTTGCCAGCCGCAACCTGTCGAGCGAGGATAAGCCTAAAGCCGAGGCCGCTCCTGCTGCCCAAGCTGCCGCTATTCCCGCTGGTGGTGATGCCGACGGCGAAACGATGGCAGCCATCTGCTTCGCCTTGTATCAGCACCTGAACGCCCACGACAACGAGAGTGGCGTGTTGACGCTTACTCCCCGTGACGGCTCGACATGGGCTTCAAAAACTGGCCTGATGCGTGAATTACCCGTTATCAAAAAATAATCACCAATAAAAATCATTCACTCAAAATGAAGGAATACAAGTATAAAATCAATGGCAACGAGTACAATGTTGCTGTCGATAACATTGAGGGCAACATCGCCCACATCCAGGTCAACGGTGTAGCCTATGACGTTGAGTTGCCCGAGCAGCCCAAGGCCGCTCCCGCAGTGAAGCGTGTTGCCGTGAGCGATGCTCCCGCTGCCGCTCCCAAGCCCGCAGCCCGCAAGGCCGCTCCCGCCGCTGGTGGCGGTCACGTCATTGAGTCGCCGCTTCCCGGCGTCATCAAGGACATCTTTGTCAAGGTGGGTCAGCAGGTAAAGGCCGACGATGTCGTTTGCATCCTCGAAGCCATGAAGATGGGCAATGAGATCCATGCTGGCGTTGACGGTACTGTCAAGAGCATCGAGGTATCGAAGGAGGATTCGGTACTCGAGGGTAACACAATCATGGTAATCGGATAAAAACAGACTCCAGATTATGGTACTGCTTGACAATTTCCTGTTCACCAAGTTGTTGGACTTCTGGCACTTCACGGGGTTCTACAACTTTGACTACACTAACCTGATCATGATTTTGGTGGGTCTGTTCTTTATCTACCTCGCCATTAAGCATGATTTTGAGCCCATGCTGCTCGTGCCCATCGGCTTCGGTATCCTGATTGGTAACATTCCGTTCCAGCCGGGTAACGAGATCGGCATCTATGAGGATGGGTCAGTGCTAAACATCCTATATCAAGGTGTGCGCAACGGCTGGTACCCGCCGTTGATCTTCCTGGGCATAGGTGCGATGACCGACTTCAGTGCGTTGTTGGCTAACCCCAAGCTGATGCTTGTTGGCGCTGCGGCACAGTTCGGTATCTTTGGTGCCTATATGATCGCCCTGTTCCTGGGCTTCATGCCCGACCAGGCTGGTGCTATCGCCATCATTGGTGGTGCAGACGGCCCCACCGCTATCTTCTTGTCGTCCAAACTGGCGCCCAACCTGATGGGTGCGATTGCCGTGAGTGCCTACAGCTACATGGCGCTCGTGCCGGTGATCCAGCCGCCCATCATGCGCCTGCTCACGACCAAGAAGGAGCGCATGATGCGCATGAAACCCGCCCGCAAGGTCAGCCAGCTGGAGAAGATCGTCTTCCCCATCTTCGGTTTGTTGCTCACCTGCTTCGTGGTGCCCTCAGCTATCCCCCTGTTGGGTATGCTGTTCTTCGGCAACCTGCTGCGTGAGAGCGGTGTGACCAAGCGTCTGGCCCACACTGCCAGCAACGCGATGACCGACATCGTGACCATCCTGCTGGGTATGACCGTGGGTGCTTCGACCCAGGCATCACAGTTCCTGACCAAGGAGACTATCTTTATCTTTATCCTTGGTGCATGTGCCTTTGTCATCGCCACCTGTTCGGGTGTTTTGTTCGTGAAGATCTTTAACCTGATTTTGCCCAAGAGCAAGAAGTTGAACCCGCTTATCGGTAATGCCGGTGTGTCGGCTGTGCCTATGGCCGCACGCATCAGCAACGACCAGGGTCTTAAAGCTGATCCCAGCAACTACCTGCTCATGCACGCCATGGGGCCCAACGTGGCCGGCGTGATCGGCTCAGCAGTTGCTGCCGGTGTCCTCCTGGGCTTCTTGGGATAAGACACAATCACATGATACTCAATAAAACAGGCGGCCGAATGGTCGCCTGTTTTGTTTTATGACTTATGTATAGGGGTTAGTGCTTGAACATGCGATCGATGGTTCGCTTGTCCTCGCGTTCCTTGATGGACTGTCGCTTGTCGTACTGCTTTTTACCGCGGGCTGTGGCAATGACCTCAAGATCGCTGAACTTGGAGATAACGCCACACCTGGGCATATTGTCCTTGTCACTCAATAAATTCTCTGAGTATTGCTTGCATACTTCAAGAATTCTTACGAAATTTACGAACAAGTAGTGCATAGGGTGATTTGAATTTAATGTTTTGACCACCATTAAATCATTATAAATCAGCGATATGTGTAGCCTTTTATTAACTTTTTAGTCCCGACAACGGGTAATTAAGTATTGATTTTATTATGGAAGATTTTAAAGAGCCTCAAGCAATGAGTGATGAACAGAAATTGCGTGACTTGCAACAACGCATCATTGCAAAATCTGAGAATTTAATCAAACACCTACAAACAGAAGGAGGAGAAGGAAAGCACCAATGGCTAGGTATCGCTTTCCTGGTCGTTGTTGTTGCGCTTATAGTTGCGTACATAGTATATGACTATTTTACGAATGACTTGGGGCCATTTGATGTTTGGATCGGTGGTTGCGTAGCCGGTTGCCTGATTGCATATTATATCATGAACAAGGTAATGCGACATTTTCTCTCAAGAATGAAAAATGCCAATAGGACTTCACAGTTTTATCAGGATGTAAAGCGGTTAATAACAACCCACAAATTGCGATGCTGGATACCATATATCTTTGGATTTATTTGCGGTTATTTTGCTGCAATTGAATTGACTCCCACCAATTCAAATTCAACATGGCCGTTAATTATTATAAATATCTTGTGGATTTTATGCACGATTGTGGGCGCAGCGATGAGAAGCTGGTATCTTGATGATGATTTTCGTTATGACGTTGAAGAGTTAGGAGAACATCGATGAAGTACTCTCATATCACATGGAAAAACAGGCGGCCAGATGGTCGCCTGTGATATTTATTGACTTATAAATAGGGGTTAGTGCTTGAACATGCGATCGATGGTTCGCTTGTCCTCGCGTTCCTTGATGGACTGTCGCTTGTCGTACTGCTTTTTACCGCGGGCTGTGGCAATGACCAATTTTGCCAGGCCTCGCTCGTTGATGAACAGGCGCAACGGGACGATAGAGAATCCCGGCTGCAGAGCATCCTTGGCAATGCGGCGAATTTCCTTGCGGTTGAGCAAGAGTTTGCGGTCGCGGTGCGTCATGTGGTTATTGTAGGACCCAAAGCTATACTCGGCAATATACATGTTCTTGACCCAGACTTCGCTGTTAATGACCGCGCAATAGGTATCGGTCAATCCCACCTTACCCTGACGAATGGATTTGATCTCGGTACCGGTGAGCACAATACCCGCAGTGAAGGTCTCGACGATTTCATAGTCGAATGTGGCCTTGCGGTTCTTGATATTGACAGTATTGTTGTGGTTATTATTCTTTGCCATAGATACTCACGTTCATTTAATGATAAACAAGCCTAATATAGCTTCAAACATAAAGGGCAAGCCAAGCAACAAAGCCGATGAGATGATGACAAATTTAGCGACCTTGTTTTTCTTGACAAAGAGGTTATCGGTACCTCGATATGCCATCCATGGCAGATAGACCATGAGGAATAGAACCGGCGTGAAATCGCTGGGCAACAAATTGCTCAAGATCCTGAGCAAGACCAGGAAAATGAGATTGTACAGGATATAATCGTTCAACCGTGCCTTAGCCCCTTCGGTCTTGGCCAACTCGGGATAAAACCCTTCCAGCAGGTAACTGATCAAAAAATAACTGATGAAAAAGGTCGAGAATAGCACAATACCCGTCATGAGCGACGAACTGAACAAAATCGTGCGGTCATAAATCATGGGCACAAAGCACGACAAGGCCAACACACACAGCAACGGGATATAGGCACTGCGCAGCACCTTACCTGTTGGTATGTTGGATTGATTAATAACTTCCCAACCGTATTTTGGGGAAGTGATCACACAAAATATGTTATGCCAGATGCTCATTTTCAACTTTTGCGGCTGCAAAGATACTGCTTTTTTTACAAATACAAACTGAGTCGCCCTATTTTATTTACAAAAGTAAAAAATGAAACAAATTAATCATGAATAACGACAAAATATCGTAATTTTGCCCCATAATACACAAATCATATATTCATTCCATTTTTTAACCAATAAACGATCACAAAAATGAAGAAGTTATTATTCGCAATGACAACAGTCCTATTGATGGGTTCATGCTCCACCCAACCAGGAGAAAAACAAGAGACAGCTGCTAACACGACCGATAACGGCCAAGCAGCCATCGAGAACATCATGACTCGAACAAGCATCCGTCAATACAAAGACCAGCCTGTCGAGCAGGAAAAAATCGACATCATGCTCAAGGCTGCAATGGCAGCACCGACGGCTGTGAACCTGCAACCGTGGCACTTCATTGTCATCAATGACAAGAACACCATCAAACTGCTCTCGGGCCAGCAGCCCACCAACGCACCACTGATGATTGCCGTGTGTGGTGACACCGACAAGACCACCATGCCCGATGGCAAAGGCAAGTTGCCCGACTTTTGGGTACAAGACGTATCGGCCGCTACCGAGAACCTGTTGCTCGCCGCCCATGCCCAAGGCTTGGGTGCCGTTTGGACTGGTGTTTATCCTGTCATGGAACGTGTGGCCGAGGTTGCTAATGTCTTGAACTGCCCCAATAACATCATTCCGCTGGCCGTCGTGAGGATTGGCTATCCCGACGAGTCACCCGAGCCCAAAGACAAGTTCAAACAGGAAAACATCAGCTACAACAAGTTTGGCGGCAAGATGGAGTAAAGCCCAACCAACTTAATATCACAAAGAAACCTGCTTTTTGCGAGAAGCAGGTTTCTTTGTTTTAACTTATCGAATCAAATGCGTTATCCAAAAAGGAAGGTGTGATAAAGCTCGGGTTCATATATGCTGCCTGTCTTGATCACCGCTTTGGCAATCTCATAATAGATATAATAGAAATTGCACAGTGCCATCACCGCAAAAAGCAACCACTTGCGCTCCCGCCACAAGTATTGCATGGTATAGCAAACCATGATGAGGAAACAGCATCTCATCAAATCACCAGGTCGGCTCAGGTACTGTGTAGTGTTGGCCATGATGTTGAGGTAGCCCAAATGGAGCAATGTGAAACAATACATGGCGGGCATGACACGGTCAGCCGGGAACATGCGCCTAATTGAAGGATAATACCAAATCAGTATAAAGCATGAGAGCAGCGGACAAAGGCGCGTGGGCCCCATCACACTCCTGAAAGCATAATTGGAGTTGGTGGAGAACAGGCGATAATAGTGGCCATAGCCTAACAGATCGGCAAACTGGCCCAAACGGTCAAATGTCCACTGGATCCATTGCGGGAAAGAGCCAATCAGGACGCACAGCACGAGCAGCGTGAAAGGCACCCACCGCTTAACATTACGGAATGGAATGAGTGGCACGAAATAGAGCGGGATGAGCACTATTGACATCTTGTGAAGAGTCATCGCCAGCAAACACAATAGCAGATACAGCCAAAACTTGCGGCGGACAATCAACTCAACCATCAAGACAAACAAGCACTCTACCACCCCTTGACGCAATGTGCTCATCCACTGCACATAGTACGGCCCAGTAAAGATGCATAACGCTATCCATGGAAGCAACACCTTGCGGTGCCTGAGCGCATAGTAGAGCAGCGAAATCTGCAATAATGCCCAAAAAGCAAAATAAAAAGCGAAATGCAGACCCGAGCGAGCCATTACACGCGTAGCAAGCATAAAACCGGGCTCGAAATTCTCGCGTGAGGTCTCCCCCATCGACTGCATGGTCACATAGTAGTTGTAGTACATGTTGTAGTCCCAGCTCGTGAGCCACCTCACGGCCGAAATCGCAACATAGATGAGTATGGCAGCAAGTATCTCCCAAGCGTAAAATGGCAGTTCTTTTCCGCCATTGGTAATAAGTCGTTCCTCACGGTGGTACACATGCCATCCCAGCAATGCCATGATAATGGCAGTTCCGGTGTAGACTGTGAGGCTGAGTACCATAAATCAATTATCGCTATTTAACTAGGGACAAGTTAATAGACAAGCCATAGTTGGTATTGGTCGTCGGATAGGACGAGGTGGAAACCAGCGGCGAATTACTCTGGTAATCAAAGAAAGCACCTACCGTGATGCGCTTACTCATCACATAATTAGCGGTGAAATTAACGCTCCACGAGCGGGTACCGTTAGTAGGCTGGGCCTTGGCAGCGGTAATCTCGGTGGAATTGAAGTCCGTACTCTCACCGTTCTCGGTCATGCCATAACCGAACTTGCGAATCAGAGACGTGTTGCTTGACATCTTTACGCCGAGGCTGAGCGTGAGGTCATTGTTTACATTCTGCTGCTTAGACTTGATCTTGAGTACCTGGTTGAAATTGGCAATCTTATAGCTCGACCCCAGAGAAAACGATTTAGTACCTGCCTCGACCAACTGACCCGCAGACGAATTAAGTGTCAGTGTGCGCTGATCGTCATATTGGGCATTGATTGAGAGGTCATTGAAGAACGTGGCATTGAAACCAATCAACGGAGCAAACTTCTCGTTTAAGGTAACCGACGCGATGTTGAAAGGTGATGATGGAATAATGAGATTATTCATAGCATCATTAATAAATCCCAGACCGTCACCAATGGTCACCCAGTCACTGAACGAGGAGAATGAACCCACATTATAGGTACACTCATAGGCATGATTAAGGGCAAACGACTTAAAGATCTTCTTAAAGAACGGGATGCGCATCAACCCATCATAGGAGATTCGCCAGTTGGGCAGAATCTCTTTCCATGAGGGGAAGGGATTCAGGTTCACCTTATTAGCGTCTTTACCCGAATAGGCTGCCATGAAGGCAGGAATGAGCACATCACTGCTGGCCTTGTTTACCGCACCATTATTGATATTGTAGGTGCTATTAGCCTTATCAGTGCCACGCAAGAAGCCTCTGTCGGGATAGGTCGTACCCATATATTGCTGCTGGATACGGTCAGCAATAATCGGAATATTGCTCAAGAACTTACTAAACGTCTCGCTGCGGTAATTATCTTCACTACTAAAGCTCTTGAGCGCAGTAGCCATAGCGATGTGTGTCTTGATGTAGCTACCGCCATAATTGTAGATCGGGTCAGTGAACATATACTGTATCTGACTCGTTCTGTTATCCGTCCTGTTACCCTTAAGGGTGATTTTGAGGCCAGAGATGGGTTCGAGCTGAATCTCAGCCTTGAATTCATTGGTGCGGGCAAAAATCGCCGGTGAAGTATGTTTCGAGTCACCAATTAGCCAACCACGATCCAGTGATTTCTCAATGTAGGACTCTCCCACAAAACCAAAAGCAAAGTCCAAACCAGGAGCCAACACATCGTAATGATTAGACTGTCCAAAGATATCACCAATCTCAGGGATGAATTGCGGTATAGATAAAGACGTTGTTTTCTTCCATTGCACATTGACGTTGCGCACACTCATCAGCACACGAGACATGTACTGTGCAGCCTCAGTAAAGAAGTTCTTCCTCTCGACTTTGGGCAACTCAGTGATTGTGAACTTAAGATTCTCGGTACCAAGTGTCGTGATTTCCACATTATCCTTATCCACTACCCTATACTCAATCTTGAAGGGCGTGTCATCGGTTTTAGTGGCACTCACTTTCACATTATTGACACCCATCTTGTGATTAATGACCGTGGCCGAATCGGGATTCAGCTTGATGGTGCGGCTAAATTTCTTGGGTTTATCCTTCTTAACAGGTTGCTTAGATCGTTTAGTGTTTTTGCTAGAGAATCGCTCGTCAATTTTCTTGAAGTAAGGAATCTTGGTGTAGAACTGCTCTAAGTTGAAACGGCCATCCAGCGTCCTGGACGTTTGGTTAGCAATCGTGTTACCCGACGATATATTATTGATAACAGTTCCGCGATCCCAGCGGTAAGTGGAATTATAGGATGCGTTTGCAGTGATCCAACTCAATATGGGAATCTGGCTGAACGGAGCCTTGTAACTCATAGTAAATGTCTGATTGTAGGCCCAAGGAGTGCCTAAATCCTTAATAGACGCCATGACCGTGTCACGCCAATTACGGTAATCATCGGAGTGAAGATCCCTCCTCACCTGACCCACGGGCTCAAGGATGTGGGCCGTTGTATTGCTGTTGAATGAGGCCGTCAGCGACTTGATGGGGTTCCACGAGATAGCAAACTGGCGATCCCAAAGGAAGTTCTTGCTGACCGATGGATCCATATGGATTGTAATACCCGTCTCATTGCGCGTTAGCTGCTCATAGTAATAACGTGAGATATTTGTGTTGAAGGCCACATTGCTGGGCAACCAATGAATCTCCCAGTCATGGAAGAACTTCAAGTTCTTATTTTTCTCATCGATGAAATATGAGAACGGCTTAAATGGCTTAGCATACGGAGTCCAACTGTATTGCATACTACCACGATAGTCATTGGTGTTCTCGTACTCATTCTCGGGATCATTGAGGTGTTGCTTGCTAAAAGAGTAACTGAAGGAGAAGTTGGCAGGATCCCAAGGCATGGGATTCTTCATCGTCTTCACGTCAAATTTAAGTCCCGAAATCGAGAAGTTACTTGCTGTACGCTGGGTTACAGCATAATTCATGATGCTGTCTTTCTGCTCCTTGGTTTCATAGATAGCAACGGCCTCATCCAGTTTCACGTCCTGATCCAATGGGTTATACTTGGGCTTTATCCTCTCATTGCTATAAGAATAATAGAGAGGTGCATGAAGTTTAACCTTTTCAGGAACAAAGCGTCCCAAATCGGTCTGAACTGCGACATTATACTGGTCAAGGTTGTCCAGCCTACGGTTTGACAAGCTCTGGTCCACCGAGCCAAAGCCCTCGGTCTCCTTGTGGAATCCCATATTAAGTGTTGCGATGTCACTCATGTTAAGCGTCATCGAAGCCTTGGCCGCCCAACCGCCCTCGTTATCAAAGTCGGTTACACGCAATTCATCTACCCATACAACACAACTCTTGGTTGCCTGGGAATTATTACGCACACCAATGAGCATCACACGCACCTTGCTGAGCGAGGGATTACCCATGACGTAAACCTTATTGCCTGGATGTTCCTCATCAACATCTTGATAGCGGATCGAATAACCCACATCGGCAACACCCTGCATTTTGTCGGCATTACGGTGCTTTTTAGCATTGACCAGCACATCAAGATTAATATCAAGCATGTTCTCCTTGGGCCATACTATTTCACGGTCAGCAGTGCTATTGGTGTTATAATTACTTTTCGGAGGAGTGACTGTCAGAGGAATTTCATACTCATAATAGTTATTCTTGACGTCAGAACCCAGGCGGAAGAACAATGACACGTCACCATCGCTCAAGTGGGTTTCGTTGTCAATCGTAGCCTCGTTATGGACAAACATCTGCAAGCGCTTGTAAGTGCGCAAGTCATATTCGGTATTGCGGTACACACCACGCGAGTCACCCGATTCAAGGTTATCAACCGAGAGTTGCATGGATTGCTCGTTTTTCTGAGTGATTTGGGAACTACCACTATCGATAATACGGGAAACGCCTGGAGGCAGGATATAGTTCACCGGCTCACGTGACGCATTCTCCTGAATGTTCACCTTATTGATGCTAATGCTTCCGTTAGCAGGAATCTCACCCCTCATATCCAGGTTATACCTGTAGTTGCGCCACTCACCACGCACCAATTCAAGGGTAGCGAAACGTAAATGGGTTTCAGCCTTGAAACCTGTCATGAACATGCGCATAAAGCGGATCGTGGAGAAATCTTGAATAGAACCCACTTTTCTATCATACTCAGACAAAGGTATCGTGAACTGATACCATGTAGCGGTTTGGATGTCGCCATTACGCGTGTGAACACTTGCCTCTCGCTTATCGGTAATCCAATTCTTACCAACTTCCATCATGCTAGGATGAATAGCCACACGATACTGGAAATAACGCTCATACTCGTTAAGCGTGTTATCCTGGTTGATATCCTCAACATCGGGTGTTGAGCGCCCGGTTTGATACTGGCTATCAGGAACATCACTCTGTGACAGCGAGTTGCCATCAGTACCATTATAATGTTTATATCGCCCTATGATGGAGGTTCGGTGCTGATCGTAGTAACTGCTACGGTAGAATGAATAGTTATCACTGGCCGGGTCATTGAGCGGCGAGAATGGATCTTCCTGCATAGCGATTCTCGCTGAATCGGACAGATTGTCATTCAACCAATTTACTAACTTACTGTAAGATTCATGCTGGAACTCCTCTTCAGTCGACAATCCATCCAGGCCAACATCCTGCTTGATGCGCGCTCCATTGGTATTATCAAAAGCATAGGTCAATGAGGACTGTGAGGAAACTTTACCCCATTTTGTGACCACAAAGGTTGAGTCAGCATCATTGATAGGCAGACCGTTCTCGTAGCCCTTGAGGCCATCCTTAAGGATATCCTCACTTATTTCACCCAGATTGAAGTACAAGTAGCCGCCATCCTGATTACCAAGATCGGGATCCATGAACGGGTCAAGCATCCAGAACTGGATATACTCAATGTTAGATTGCTCAAAATTGATATTACCGCTTTCTATCTTACGCATAATACCACCCCACCGTTTCTCGGGCTCAAGCAGTTTTCCCGTCTGACGATCCACACGCTCGGTATCCAAGTTATATGGGCCACGTTCATCAGGATAAAATGACAAGTTGAGCGTTTGGACCACCGACGACTCGCCATAATTAAGCTCACGGCCGGGGAACACCTCACTAAAAGCCACCTCACGTGCATAAGGATAGGACAGAGCATCATAATCACTCTTGATGTAGCCTGGCGCATAAGAAGAATTACGCTGAGTGAACAGTCGGTCAATATAGTACCATGAGAGCAGCGCGCGATTCTTGCCATAATCCACATTATCGATTAGCTCGGCCTCAGGGAAATACGTATTAACAGAATCACGCGATGGGGCATTAGGCGTGGAGGCCAAGAACCATGATTGAGGAGAACGCATGTCAAAGCCGTACTGTGTCGATTCAAAATCATCGATGTAAGAGCTACCAGAGAGTGATCCGGTTTTAGCCCGATGAGGCATCAATTGGGCAAATTCTCCCATGAACTGGATACTTGACGGTGCCACAGCATTGACAGTGGGAATCTTGTTGAGCAAATTGGTGAGCCACATGAACTGTGTGTTATAGGACATGTTCATGCCCCAAATGGTGTTATTCACCAATTCACTACCGATAGCCACATTATCACCAATGGCTTTCTCACCATAGTGCATAACCGTTGCGCCCACATGGAAATTCTTATTAAAAGCATAATCCAAGTCTAGTCCTAACAGTGTTTTACGCTGTGTATTGAACATGGACTGGTTCTCAAGCGAGACGCTAATATCTGTTTTGGCATCAATGATGCTTTGGTTTGTGATTGTCACTGTTCCCATGGTATAGTCAACAGTGTAATCACTATTCTCGGTCAACTCTTGACCACCGGCAGTAACACGAACTGAACCACGGGCCACATTGGTCGCATTTAGCCTGATGACACTACCCGAACTTGACTGATATTCACCAGCCAGGACAAATTTATTCTTGTCGCTAAACTGCTGAGCAACAGTCAATGTTGAATCATAAAGCTCGGGATAGGTATAATATTTAGCATTATCTGGATTACTGAATTGCTTACTCAAATGCTCACCAAAAGGCTCTACTACAGGGAAAATAATCTTACCTGTAGATGACTTCACCGTGTAGCCCTCCAGAAAGTCAAACCTACCGTCTTTATTGGGTTCCTGATTGGCATCCAATCGGTCAAGGTTCATCACTTGCAGCAACGGCACTTTTTTGATACTATCATTTTCAATGGGTAAATATATGAGTTCATTACCCGTTGTATCACTCAAGTACTTGATATTCAGCTTAAAGTTGTTTTTTTGGATTTGGAATGCATTCAGGTCATAAACATTCCTCATCTCCAAGTCCCACATGGGGTTGTCCAACCGTTGACCTTCTTTCTCGATGATAGGAGATGAAGTGGTTCCCTTAAGCATCTTGACATATAAGCACTGATCGGTTGAAACCGACGGTGTGTTAGATAGCTCTCCCACATGATATGTTTGACCCCCATACGTGTATTCATAGGCTACCGCCAGGATTTCATCGCTGCCAAGCGCTTGCTTGAGCATGATATAACCCAAAGTGGGGTTAAGCGAATACTCTGACGAGCTCAGCAATCGGGCATTCTCGATTTTCTCATAGTCTTTACCACCTTCAAAATCGTAAGCATCCTTTAAGGGACCGAGTGCATTCGTACTCGTGCGAGCTCCTGGGTAAGAATCTTTGATCTCTCTATAAAGGGTATTAGACAAGTTATCGGGTATGGTATCGGTATATATGTAAGTACCAGACCAGTGATCATTACTGATGTGGTTATCGTTTTCCTCAGCAAGATCCATGAAAGCCAAGATGTTGCGGGACTCACTATAATTGTTACGCTTGTTGGTAATCCACACCTCGATGTTGGTAATCTGAATTCCAGATGTACTATGAGGCAAGTTTTCGCACCATTCGTCATAGTGGTCGCGGAAGTAATGGGAAAGGAAGTAGTTGCGGTTCTGGTCATACTTATCGGCCGTGATGTAGAACTCGTTGGTTTGTGAACCGCCTCTAGAATTTACGGTCTGCGTTTCGCTGTTTTGCTGCGACACAAGTGCCGTAGCAGTAAGTTTACCAAACTGCAGCTTTGTCTTAATACCAAACAGAGCGGCACTACCATGAATGAGCGATGATCCTGTGGTCATGCTCACGTTACCGGCCTCAATATTCTTGATTATTTCGTCTTCCTTGCCCTCATAGGCGAGTTTAAGGTTCTTGCTGTCAAAGTCAAATGTCGCTCCAGTGTTATAGGACATATTGAAGCGCATTTTATCACCCACACTGGCGGCGATGTTGGCCTGGATTCTCTGGTCAAAGTCAAAATAAGTCTTTCGACGCTGAGCAACCGACAAAGCAGGATTGTCAGTCGAGTTGCTCTTGACACCCATCTTGATGACCACCGATCCCGTTGTCTTCAACTGCAATCCACCCGGTCCAAAGATCGAGTCCATACGTCCCATGCTGAATTGCATGTCTAGGAAGTTGAAGGGGTCAGTATCCTGGTTCTGAGCGCTCTCTGCGTTTTTTTGACGATAGTACTCCATCATCGACCGCCTGAAATCGGCATTGCTGAACTCGTCAGACGCCATGATGTAAGGCGTGACAATATCATGATCACCCAAGCGAGTGTGAATCACATAGCAGCCGGTCTCAGGGTCATACTCGACCTCCGAGGTAATATTTGACGGTGTCTTCAAGTCAGCAGCATACTCCCCTACTCCCTGAACGTCGTCATAGTTCTGGGGAATAGTGGGTTTGACGTTGTAATGAAGATCCAGTTTTGGCGATTGTTGCTGCTGAGCCGATGGTCTCGTATCAGGTGGAGGGGGAGGAGGCGGCAAAGTGCTGGTCACATACTGTGCCAACACAGTGTCATTACCTGCCCATAACCCGATGAGCACGCCAATGATGACAAAAAATAATATTTTTTTTCGGTTCAGCATGAACTAAAAGCATCAACAGACCAAGTAACGACGACAATGGTCGTGATCACATCATCTTGAGGGCTTGCTTGATGGCCTCTTCAACACTCAAATTTGGATGGCTGGAAAACAGCGATTTAAGTGTCTTTTGAGACATTTGTTGGGAAAACCCCAACATGACAAGTGCTGCAAGCGCTTCATCAAAGACCTGACCGGCGGCTTGACCTGTTTCTTGTAATAACGTATTACCTGTCGGTTTTATTTTATCCTTGAGGTCAACTATTATTCGTTGGGCCGTTTTTCCGCCAACGCCCTTGACCGTCTTGAACATTGCAACGTTACTACCGATGATGGCTTGATTGAACTCTTCAACGGTCATCGATGAGAGTACCATGCGGGCAATATTGGGACCAACACCCGAGACCGAAATGAGCAGCAAGAAAGCCTCTCGTTCCTGCTTGGTTGCAAAACCATACAGCAAATGAGCATCCTCGCGTATCGCCTCATAGATATAGAGCATGGCCACACCCTGCTGCCCCACCCTAGACAATGCGTCATAGGTCGAGAGCGAGATGTTTACCATGTACCCGATACCCTGATTGTCGATTACGGCAAAAGCGGGATTTAGCTCAGCGATTGAGCCTTTAATGTAGTCTATCATTTTTAATACACTATCTAGGACAGTGACAAGACCTGAACCGATTGGATATTAGGATCTCAAAATAGCATCAATCACTATGCTGATATCACTAATGTTGACCTCGCCGTCATTATTCACGTCGGCACTTGCGAGTATATCTTCACTCACGTTACCACCAAGGATAATGTCGATAATGGTATTGATATCAGCAATGTTGACCTCACCATCATTGTTAACATCACCAGTCAAAGTCTGCAAGTGTAGCACATAGCGCATACCGGCGTTTACATCGAGTTTTCCGCTACCCCAACGTTCGGGGGAGCCTTCTCTCACGTATTTATCGCTATAGGAAGTGTTAACCAGAATGTCACGCACGCCGGCAACGCTCAAATTGGGATTAGCCTCCAACCACAAAGCGATAGCGCCAGCAACGACTGGAGCCGACATCGATGTGCCCAAGTCGGGACAATAGGGATATTCCACTCCGTTGACAAAGGCCGATGGCTGCCACAAATCGATATTGTGAGCTTGAGTGTCGTAACGGTTGCCTGAAGCTAAAACCATGCTGCCGGGAGCGCAAACGTCGGGACGGCTGATGCCATTCTCATCGGGGCCGAAAGCCGAGAAATAGGAAATCTCAACAGGAGTGCTCTTAGTGCGGAAATAGGTGGAACCGTCACGCAAGGGGGCCGTTTGCCTGGTATTGTATGAGCCGACGGATATCACACTGTCGGTGGTCGCCAAATCATTAATGGATCCATCTCTAACGCCAGTCTCAGCCCAATCATATCCATAATTCCTGAAATAAGCAAATTGTGAGGTCCACACGGTGAGATCGGTAGCCATGGGCGTATAATACTGGATGCCCATTACGTAATTTCGAGATTTAGCGGTCATATCGACCTCACACAACGAGTTGGGACGGCCATTGTATTCGGCCATACCTCTAAATTTCACATAACCCCTATAATATTTGGCCAATATCGTATCATTATCGCTGGATAATTCCACCTCAAGAATGTTATTGTTAGCACCCAAAGCACGTGAGGTATAAAGGCGCTTTCCCGTCTGGGTATCAATTACGATCAGGCGGGTATTAAATGGTTTACCCTGGTTAGCCCACGCACTTATATAGCCCGAACGGTAATTACCGCCACCATAACCAGCTATCAGCGTTGTCACCGTGTCGTTCTTGCTAGCGATATTGGCGTGGAGACACACGTTGTTATCGCCATCGTTTCCAGCCGAAACCACAAAGATACGACCTGGTCCTGACATCTGCTCGCACACGCGATTCAGGAATGACGTTCCATCATGGGCACCAGCGTTACTACCCAAGCTGATGTTTATCACACAGGGCTTACCCACCCTAGTGGCATAATCGTTAATATAGCTAATGCAGTTGGCGACACGGACATCAGTAATCTCGTCCTCGGGGATACCACAAGCGACAATGTCAGCATCGGGAGCCACGCCATACCAGTCATTGCCACGATAGCTGCCCGCAGCGATACCTGCTGTCTGGGTTCCGTGGGTTGTCTCGGCTTCATCAGTAGTGAGAGCTGCAATTTCTTCAGGCGTCTCATAGCAACTGCCCGGCAACCTGCGGTACCTGATCACGGGCTGCACACCGGTCGTGTCGAGCGGCATGTAAACAGCCTTCACGCGTGTGTTTCCGTCGGAGTCACACAAGTTGATGTGGTTGAAGTCAAAACCACAATCGATCACGCCCACGATAACGCCTTTACCCGTATAAGGCATGGTCAAGCCTACGCCATTTTGAACATTCTCGACACGAGAATAGTAACGGGCGCTGTCACAGCACGTGAGCAATGTGATTGCCGGCGACACGTGCTCGACGCCTTCAATGGCCTTCAATGTTGACGGCAGAACATCTGACCGGATTCTAGCGGTATAGAATCCTTCATATCGTGCAGTCAGTTGGGCACCAGCCGCTTCAAACAGATAATCCTTGAAATTATCATTTATCTGAATGAACGCTTCATAGAAGTTGTTATTCAAACTTTGAGCCTGCATGTTAGCACTTTTCCCCGACACCAACATTACGGCCAGGAGAACAAATAACCATTTTTTCATCTTTGTCTTCTTGTTTATCATTTGTTATTTTGAGACAAAAGTACAAAAAAATCGTATCCTACACATTATTAATAAACAAAAAACAATCCCTGATGACCATATACAATAAAAAAGCGGGCTGCTTGATGTTGTCAGCAGCCCGCCTAATGGGTTGGTTAAAGTGATTTATCTTACTTAAGACTGTTCACATAGTTGCGGAGAGACTCGTTCTCGGGGTCATACTCCAGCCACTTCTGGTAGTAGGTCTTGGCAGTTGCCTTGTCACCCTTGGTGAAGTAGTAGGTGGCGAGGTAGTTGTAGGCATACTTGTAGTAGCGCTCGTAACCGGTCTTGTCAGGCTTAGAATCCAGGATGCTGAGCAGCTCGTTGTAGGCAGCCAGAGCGGCACCGTTGTTGTTATCGCCCTCACGGAATTTAGCGATCTTGGCCTTCTGGTTCACAATCTGCACGTTGCCGGGAACCAGCTTGTCAACCTCATCCACATACTTCTGAGACTTGTTGAGAGCGTCGGCCTTAACGGCTTCATCCAGACCCTCGGTGCTAGCGATACCCAGGTAGTAGTTAGACAGGGTAAACAGGTCGTTAGACTTGTTGTTGCCACTGTCAACCAGGCGCTGGTAGTACTCGGCAGCTTTCACAAAGTTCTCAGCATCAGCATAGCTGTCGCCCATGAAGCGGATCAAGTCCACGTTGTTGGGATTGAGCTCAATAGCCTTCTCATAGGCTGCGATAGCTTCCTCGGGCAGACCGGCATTCTGCAGTGCCTGACCGTAGTCAGTGTAGTCGCGTACCTCATAGTTAGAACCCTTGGGCAGAGCATTAGCGAAGAATGCTTTACCAGCCTCAACGGCCTCGGGCCACTTCTGGAGCTGCACCAGGTTGTAAAGCTGCATGCGCTTCATGTAGAACACCTTCTCATCGGCGGGATTGAGCTTGTTCACCAGGTCGGTAGCCAAGTTATAGGAATCCTGGTACTTCTCACCGAAGAACAACAGCTGAACGTAGCGCACCTCATCCTGAGCAAAGTGGTTGGGGTTCTTGATGTATTTGCCGTACTGCTCGGCTGCCTTGGCACCCAAGTTGTCAGCATAGTACTTCTCGGCGAGCTCGCGCTGAACCAGTGCCGAGTTGGGCACCTTGGCCTGCAGTTCCTCAAGACGCTCGATAGCCATCTCGGGGTTCACGTTGAAGTAGGTGTTGGCATATTTCACATAGGCCTCAATATTGTTGGGATCCTTGTCAAAAGCCAACTCATAGATACCGGCTGCATTACCCCAGTCCTTCTTATCGGCCTTGGTGTCGGCCTCAAAGATGTAGCTGTCGGGATCATCGGCATTCCACTTGCGGGCATTCTTGATGCACTTCTCGATGTCCTTGGCATAGGTGGTGGGATTGGCATCATAGAACGCGCGTGCAATTTCCATCTCCAGTTTGGAGTCCTTCTTGGTCAACTTGCGAGCCTTATCCAGCAGAGCCTTGGCCTCGCCTCCGCCGTTCTTGAGGGCGATTGCAGCCTGTCCCACGTAGTTGTAAGGATTCATGGCGTTAGCGGCAATACCTTTCTCAAAGTTGGCGGCAGCCTCGGCGACCTTACCCTGATGCAGGGCGATCTGACCCAGATAATAGTAGGCCTCGGCCTTGTCGGTTGCAGCAGCGTTCAGGTTACGCTCCAGCAGTTCCTTAGCGTTGTCCAGTTTGTCAACCTTGTAGTACTCAATACCGTCCTTGTAGCCCTGTGCTTTGGCTACCAGGGATGCACCCATCAACATGAGTGATGCAAAAAAGAATTTCCTTTTCATTGTAGTAACAATTTAATGTTAATATTTAGTTTATTGTTTCGATTTGTTGTCTATATAGCAATTTCCGTGCCAATTTGTAACCTTATTGAACCTCAACGAATCTCACTGGCTCAGCAGCGGGCAAGATACCCGTCTGGAGAATGATTTTCTGGCCGATGACACCCGTCAGGAATGCAAAGAAGCCGTGATCCAGCGTACCGTTATAAGAGGCATCAATCGCCCATATGGAGCGCACGAGCGGATAGTCACCGCTAAAGATGTGGGCCTGATAGGGCTTCACGCCATGCGCTTTGTCCATGGCACGCACCGGCATCACCTTGATGCGGTCGGTGAAGTCGATGACGCTCACCTCGTTGTTCTCCTTGAGCTCGTCATATTTCTCGGAAATGGGTTTCTCGGCCGATTTAAGGTCGCTGGTAATCCAGCTCACGCCGATTAAGCCAATCACGTTTTTGTTTTTCTCCACTTCCTCAAAGACCTCGGTGCTTGATTTCTTGGCATATACATTGGAGCCAAACTTGCCGCCCTCGAGGAATTTATCCTTTATATAATTGACCACTCCGGTACCCGAGCCGTCAAACAGGATCTTAATGCTGTCATTTTTCAGCTTAGTGGGTGACACCTCACCCCATCGCTTCACCTTGCTAGTGAAGATCTCGCTCAATTCGTCCATCGACAACTCGTCAATATCGTTCTGCTTGTTGACGATGATGGCGATGGCATCGACAGCGATCTTCCTAGAGCGGTAACCACGTCCCAGCTTCTTGAGACTCTTACGCTGATCGGGCGTGAGGTCACGGGAAGTGATAATCAGGTCCACCTTGTTGTGCATGAGCGAATCCAGGGCGTCGTGCTCATTGATGTAATCGGGCATGATGCTGGCCTCGGGGTACTGGTACTCAAACACGGCGATTTCCTGCTCCAGCACGCTCTGGAACGACTCGTCACACATGATCTTAGCGATACCTCGTGTGCTCGTGCTCTTGGGCAGCTTTGTGTCACATGATACAAGCGTCAGCAGCGTGAACGCCAGCAATAGCAATATGTGATTATTTTTCATCATTGTTGTTATCTTTTAAGTCATTAAAATTGCGGGAATATGAACCATAGGTATTCTCATCATTGTCATCATCCTGGACACGCATGCCATAGGTGTGCTCCCCTTTAAACTCACGATAGCCGCGATAAAGGCCATAGGCGCCAAAGACGATGGCAAAGAGCCACCTGACAGCAGTCCATAGCGGAGTGCTTGACCAGTCAAAGGCGTTCAGCGCCATGAGTACCGCCATACCCAGGTAAACAAAGACCATGAAGATGCCAAAAACCATCTTCAATAACTGATTTATGCTCGTTTGCCTATTATTCATATTAAAGATATCGTTTAATGTCAGTTATGCCCTTAGACTGCCTATGACAGAATAGGTTTACAACAATCAAACGACAAAATTAACATTTTATCCTTATTTGTGATGTTAAATTATAAAAAAAATGTGCGTTAATTGTGGCACAGCATTCCAAATTGGGCTATGTTCACAGTAAAAATTTGAAAAAATTAGTCAAATGGGGCATTATACAGTATATTTTCAACAAAAATTATTGCACATTAAAAATATTGTGATTATTTTTGCAAAACCTTAAATCAACTTTTATTCATACTATTTTTTCCTAGGGCACCTCGTTGCGAAACGGAGTGCTTTTTTATCCAGTCCAAAACAAACTACTAATTACACGAACCCTTAGCTCGGCGCAGCCAACTGTACGAATAGACATCCGCGACCGGGAACGGCCACGCTAAAGCGAGGCCCTACAACATCCACAATCGATTTTCACGTGAACTGTCGTCAATTCATGAATAATTAATGATAATTACACGTAAAAAAAGTAGAGACGCAAGATGATTTTGCGCCTCTACAGAGTTATAAAAAATAACGTTAGTTGGGTTTGTGTAATTCGAAGTTTTGAATGGAGGGTTATTCCTCGGGGAGAGCACGGAAGCCCTGGCCCAGGATCTCGGAACTCTCCATGATGTTGACGAATGCGCCCGGATCAATGAGGTGAAGCACTGAGCGCAGCTTAATCATATCAGAGCGGTTCAGGGTGACATAGACCATCTTGCGCTCATTACCCTTATAGAGACCACTGCCAGTGATGCAGGTGCCACCACGCTTAAGGTCATTGATGACATAATTGCGGATGGGCTCGGGGTTATCGGTGATGATAAACATGGTCCTGTAGCTCTTCATACCGTCGATGACCAGGTTGATGACCTTGCCCTCGATGAAGATGATAAGGATCGAGTAGATGGGAAGACGAATGTCACCAAAGGCAATAAGTGTGCTCAAGGTGATGATACCGTCAACAATCATAACCAGGGTACCCAGCGAGATCTTGGTGTACTTGTGGATAATCATAGAAATGATGTCTGAGCCACCACTGGTAGCGCCCGAACGGAAAATCAAACCGATGGCAACGCCATAGATGAGACCCGCCAGCACGGTGTTGAGGAAATAGTCGGGCTTAAACCAGCCGCCGTCATGGGGAATCTGCACCATGCCAGCGCCTTCTATCTGACTGATGGCACCGTCATGAATCACGGGATTATATCCCCACGTGCTCTCAAGCACATAAGTGGCAGCAAAAATCAATATCGTGGAGACAATGGTCTTGATACCGAACTTGGGTCCAAGAATCCAAGTGCCAATAAGCAACAGAGGGATATCCATGCAGATGGCATATAACGAGATCTTCCAAGGCCACACGGTGTTGAGGACGTTACTCAAACCATAGGTGCCGCCAGGAGCCATCAGATAAGGGTTAACAAACATCACATCGCCCACGGCGAACAGGATGCTACCGATGGTGAGCAGGATGTAAGCAAGGATTTCCCGCGTGAGTTTCGTTTTCTTGTCAATTTTAATCATAATTGTGTTTGAATAGGGTCATTTTTTGAATTTGGCTGCAAAGGTAGTCATTTATTCTCAATGGGCAATAAAAAACAGGTTACGGAAATCTCACGACTGCCGTAACCCACTATCTATTAGAAACCTTCTCCTGAAGGCATCTACTACAACATTCTCTTAATAATTGCGTGCAAAGATGACGCGGCGATGGCTGGGCTTACCAGTGTAAATGCACTTGCCCTCTTCCTCGACGGCATCCAAGGGGATGCAGCGGATGGTTGCCTTGGTCTCTTCCTTGATCTTCTCCTCGGTCTCGGTAGTGCCGTCCCAGTGAGCCAGGATGAAACCACCCTTCTCGATCTGCTCCTTGAACTCTTCCCAAGTGTCGACCTTGCGGGTCATCTCCTCGCGCTGGCGCAGGGCCTTGTTAAAGATGTTCTGCTGGATTTCCTCAAGCAGATCCTTCACGCGGTTCTCGATACCGGCAAGCTGCTCACTGGACTTCTCGAGCGTGTCGCGACGCATGACCTCAACTGTACCAGCCTCGATGTCACGGGCACCCAGCACGAGACGCACGGGCACACCCTTCAACTCATAGTCAGCGAACTTGAAACCGGGACGCTTGTTATCGGCATTGTCATACTTAACCGATATACCCATGGTGCGCAGGTTGTTGACGATGGGCTCGACAACCTTGTTCACCTCCTCAAGCTGGTCGTTGGTCTTATAAACGGGCACAATAACTACCTGGATGGGAGCCAGGTGCGGGGGCAGCACGAGTCCGTTGTCGTCGCTGTGGGTCATGATTAACGCACCCATCAGGCGGGTTGAAACGCCCCAAGAGGTGGCCCACACGTCCTGCAGCTTGTTCTCCTTGTCGATGAACTTCACGTCAAATGCCTTGGCGAAGTTCTGGCCCAAGAAGTGGCTCGTTCCCGACTGGAGGGCCTTACCGTCCTGCATCATCGCCTCGATGGTGTAAGTCTCAAGCGCACCGGCGAAGCGCTCGTTGGCAGTCTTCACGCCCTTAACGACGGGCAATGCCATGTATTTCTCGGCAAAGTCGGCATAGACGTTAAGCATCTCGATGGCCTTAGCCTCGGCCTCTTCCTTGGTGGCATGGGCGGTGTGTCCTTCTTGCCACAGGAACTCGGCAGTGCGCAGGAACAAGCGGGTGCGCATCTCCCAACGGAAGACATTGGCCCACTGGTTGATGAGCAACGGCAGGTCACGATAGCTGTTGATCCAGTTGCGGTAGGTGTTCCAGATGATGGTCTCGCTGGTGGGACGGATAACCAGTTCCTCCTCCAGTCGAGCTGACGGATCCACGACAACGCCCTTGCCGTTAGGATCATTCATCAAACGGTAATGAGTTACCACAGCGCACTCCTTAGCGAAGCCCTCCACATGATCGGCCTCACGGCTGAGGAACGACTTGGGGATAAGCAGGGGGAAATAAGCGTTTTGCACGCCCGTAGCCTTAAACATATCGTCCAACTGGCGCTGCATCTTTTCCCAAATGGCGTAGCCGTAAGGCTTAATGACCATACAACCGCGCACAGCCGATTGCTCAGCAAGGTCGGCCTTTACCACTAGTTCGTTATACCATTGAGAGTAATTGTCGGCTCTCTTAGTTAAATCCTTTAATTCTTTTGCCATTATGATATTATATTTTTATGTATTGTTATTTCTCTTTAGCGATGTGACTGATGTTGATTGTTCCTTTCTTGGCCTGCTGGAGCATCGTTTTCTCAGGAACGAGGAAGATTTCAAGGCGACGGTTGCGCTTGCGGTTCTCGACCGAGTTGTTCTCGACAATGTTATTGTTCTCGTCAACGACAGGGTCGGTATCGCCCAGTGCATAGGGTACCACATAGTCCACGCTGCCGTTCTCGTCAAACCAGTCATAGATGGCATTGACACGCTGCCGCGTGAGATTAAGGGTGTAAACCGAGCTACCCGTATTGTCGCTGTGCATCACTAGCAGCATTTTATAGAAACCGGGATTCTTGAGCATCCTGAGGAACGGCTTGAGCAGTGCCTCACCCACCTTGTTCACAACAGTGTCGTTGGGGTCAAACAACTGGCTGGCGGGGATGGTGATCACAATGACCTCGTCGTCACGCATCACCTCGACCGCATAGTTTGACTTCTTGAAGGCAATGGCCATATCATACTGGAACTCCTGAATCCTGTCGGCCTGCTTGTCATTCTTGATCTCGGGGGTTGCCAAATTCTCGTCAAGAGACAGTTCGTAAATGTCTTCATCGTCGTCCCTTGCAAAGGATGACGCGGGGCACATGATAAACAAAACTGTCATCAAAGCCATGATGATATGTGATACAGGTCGTTGCATGCTCATTTATTTTATCCATTCAGGTCAAGGAGCCCTTCGGGCAGATCCATGACCATCACTTTGTTATCAACATCAAATTCTACAATCAAGTCATCGGTAGCGGGCACCATCAGGTCAGTCCCATCACGGTCAATGATGAAAATGGCATTCTCGGTTTGCTCGTCCACATCGGTGATCTCTCCTACCCTGCTGCCGTCGCTGTCACGCAGTTCGAAGCCAATGAAGAAGTCCAACGGATAACCGTCGGCATCGGCATCGATGCTTTCCTGGCGGTATTCACGCTTGAGGGCATAGATGTCACGATTCACCAAACGCGCCACATCTTTCTCGTTCCCTACTCCATCGATGGTAAGCAACACAGTGTCGCCACTCTTAGGACGAACAGCATTGACAAAGAAGGGCACATAAATACCGTCAATGTCACTTACTAGACACGACAACTCACGCAACAGATCCCACTCCACATCGAGTGTTGCCGAGATTTCGCCAGCAACGCCATGTGGCTTGTTGTAATGCCCGATAGCTATGAGTTCGTCGCGTGTGATCATTATTGCCTGTTATTTCTTTTTCTTCTTTTTGCCAGCTGGTTGGGCGGGCTTTACAATCTGGTACTCGTGCAGGCGATGGGTCTCAGGATCAAGACGAATCGCACCATGGCTGTAACGCTCCAGGTCCTTGAAGATTTTAGCATCTTCCACATCCTCGTTATTGATTTGGTAGATGAGCTTCTTCATGTGGTTAGCGAGCAGCATCACCAGCGCGTCACGCTCCTCACCCTCAGGGTACTCGGCAGCACGCTCAATCATGCGCTCGATGTTCTTACCGTAATGACGGTAAATAATGGGCTCCAGCTCATAACGGATGGGGTCAGGCTTTGTCTCCAGGTTTTCCTCCTTGATGATGTCATCAAAGGGGAAGTCCACATCGAGCTGGAATCCGCTCATGATCATGAGGTGGTCCCACAGTTTGTGCTGGTAATCGGTCTCAGCACGTAATTGGGGGAACATGTTCGCCATGTTCTGCACAATGGTATAAGCGCAATGAGTGCGCTCATCGCGATCCTCAATGGTCAGACAGTGATCCACCATCTGCTGGATATTGCGGCCATACTCGGGCAGCACCAGTGTCTTGAGTTGTGAATTATATGTCAACATAATTTGCAAAAATACTACTTTTTTTTCAACTGCGAAAATCCTTTTTCGCTTTCCCTATAGGTTGAGTATAGGATTCTTAGGCTTCGTGGCCTGGAACTCTTTGAGATAGAGGGGAGTACTATAGGCCACGTCGATGAACTGCTGTTCACGGAAGGCTTTCTCGGCCAGTGCCATCATCTCGAGCGCAACAGGCTTGACGCCAGCGATGAAGCGCATGTGTTCATGCTTGAGCACCTCACGGGCCTTATCGCTGCCGTTACCTATCGCCACAAGGGTGTAACCCTCGTCAAGCAGGTTCTCAAATGAGTTTTCATCGAGAATCATCGCCTGTGGTTCCACTAGTGCCTCAAGAGCGGGCGTGTAGGCTGCTGTATAGACCTCCATGCGTCGCGCATCAATCATCGGGACATAGAGCAACCGCTCCTCGTCGATAAAATGATTAAACATCGCGCTCACGGCAAGCAGTTGCAAGGTGTTCACACCGATGAGCGGCACAGACAAGCCAAAAGCGAGCCCCTTAGCTTCGCTCAAGCCGATGCGCAGGCCCGTATATGAACCCGGACCGATGCTCACAGCAATGGCATCGATAGATACCTCGCGCGTGCGGGCATATTGCAATGCCTGCTGCACATACTGGCTCAGCAATGTGGCATGGGTCTGGCCCTCATAGTTCTCGCTATGGTCCAACACCTGTCCCTCGCTGGTCAGTGCCACCGAACACACATCGGTCGATGTCTCTATGCTCAAGATTGTCGCCATTATATAATACCTAAAAAACGCGCAAAATTACAAAAAAGTATTGACATGGCGCACAAATCACGGCAAATCCCGTCGTTTATCCCTAAAAAACGGCACCAGACTCAATCACAAGGCCAGGCGCAAGCCAAAGTGGACAAAGGCATCACCAGGGGCGCCAAAGTCACGTGATGAGTTGCGGCAGTCGTTGGCCGGGGTGTACCAGCTACCGCTGCGAATCACCCTATCAGTGCCTGTGGCAGGTCCCTGAGGATTTGTTTGAGGCCCTGACGGATAATCGTCATAAAAGTCAGCACACCACTCATAACTGTTGCCACACATGTCATAGAGTCCCAACTCGTTAGGTCGCTGCTGGGCAACCCGACGTCCATAGGAATAGCATGCGTTATCATAGTACCAGCCTACCTTATCAATATCATCACTGCCGGCATAGACGTAGCCACTGCTCTTATTTCCGCCGCGTGCAGCGAATTCCCATTCGGCTTCGGTGGGCAAGCGGAACGAACGACCTGTCATGGCGTTTAACTTTGTGATAAAATTCTGACAGTCATTCCAGCTCACGCCACCCACAGGCAGCTCAACGCCCTTCACGCTGCTTGGGTTAGTGCCCATAACGGCTTTCCAGAGCGCTTGAGTCACTTCGGTCTGGCCGATATAATAAGTCGTTAGGGTGACACGATGCACAGGGAACTCATTAGCAATGGCTTGATCATCAGTGCCTCCCATGTCAAATGATCCACCGTCAACCTTGACCATCGTGAAGGTCACACCATTAACGGTAAATGATTCTCCGTCGGTCGCGACTGGTCCGGAGCCATTCAACAGCATGTCAATCAAGTAGGTGACGTCAGCGATGGTCGTCTCGTGGTCGTTGTTCGCGTCACCTATGCGTCCGGTAATCTTTCCCGACAACAACAGGTCTATCAACCTGGTGACATCTGCAATAGTGATTTGGTCGTCGCCATTCACGTCGGCGTAATCACGAGCCAATCCCAATACCGCATACTGGCGTGTAGAATAATTATTCCCGTTGGGCGTCAAGGCCGACAGCTGCCAATAGCTATCATGGTTTCCGCCCCAGCCCCAATTGATATGGAACATGCCGTTACGATAGCCATCTAGAACAAACGCATGGCCACCGTTGGAGTCGTCGCTACCCATATAGATGACAGGTCGTCCCTCGGCCAGTTCATCATACATCATCTGGTCCCAATCGGCATCATTAGACGAGTCGCGCATCCATGTCATCGCTTGGTTGCTGTACCCGAAATAATAATTCATGGCGAAAGCGACGGTCTGGAAAACAGCGTTGCTCACCTGGGTACCATAGTCCATCTCGACCGACTGACCGCAATACCTCATCAGTTGAGCCACAGCTGTAGCCTGTTCGGTCGTGTAACTATAATAGTTAGGGAGCATCTTGTCCCAATCAAAAGCCACTGGGGGCAGTTCCGGTAAATCGATACCCCGCTTGGTGGTGTAAGCCGGAATACCGAGGCATTGCCCTGACGGATAGCGATGATAGTACATCACTTGGGCCATCGCAGTTGCCACACATCCCGTGTAGGTCGGATAATAGCCCACTTTTGGACACTGGCCATTGAATGGCTGTGTCTGATCCCATGCGGTCGAGAGCATAGGAAGAATATCGCTCAATGACGAATCGCGATGAGGAGCTCTCATGTTGCCCTTGGCATCGGGATGAGATTGCAAGTATTCAATCTGTGAGCAATAGCCGTCGAGCCATGCACGCATGTTGCAAGGCATGGCATCAATATCAAAATAGCCGTTCTCGCTGTATCCCAGCACAGGAATCGCGTCGTTGTCGGCCGACACGACGACCCAGCCGCCGTTGTTATTGTCTGTAAAGACATAATAGAGGGGAGTGTTTTGTTTAGTATCGGCATTGCGGGTGAAGGTCAAGGAGAGATCGACTTGTGAATTGTTTGACCGCTTTCCGGACTGATTCTGTGTCAAAAAATCGGTGGCGATGGCTCTTGCATCATCGGCCTTAATCGTTGCGGCCTGAATGGACAGCGCTCTGCCAACGGCCATAGCTGCCACAATAAACAGCAATGGCTGCACTCTAAAATTTGAAAACATGTTTTATATATATATATATGGGTTTGTTAGTTTTATTGTTTGCAAGGTATAGCGGCGATGAGGGCGGTGACGTCGTCAGGGGCGGTGGCCCAGCTGGTGACGAAGCGACAATTCATCAGGTCGCCAACGGGGAACCACTGCTCAAAGACGAAGTCCTTCTCCAAACGCTCAATGGTGGCCTTATCCAGCAGGACAAATTGCTGGTTGGTGGGTGAATTGGAATACATCTTATAGCCCTTGGCGACAAACGCGTCACGCAAGCGCATCGCCTGCTCCACGGCATGGCGGGCAATCTTGAAGTACAATCCGTCAGTCATCAACGTGTCGAACTGGATGCCCAAGAGGCGGCCCTTGGCCAACAATGCCCCGTGCTGCTTGACTGTGGTGAAGAATTGGGCGGGTGCCTTCATTCCCGAGAACACGACCGCCTCGCCACACAATGCTCCGCACTTGGTACCACCCAAGTAGAACACATCGCACAGGCGAGCCAGCTCAGGCAATGTGATGTCACATCCCTCGGCCATCAGGCCATAGCCTAATCGAGCCCCATCGATAAACAAGGGGAGTTCATATTGGCGGCATATACCGTAGATGGTCTCGAGTTCGGCACGGGTGTAGATAGTGCCCATCTCGGTGGCAAAAGTGATGTACACCATGCCAGGGAACACCATGTGCTCATAGGCGATGTCGGCATAGAACGACTCGAGCCACTGACGCAATTCGCCAGCATCCATCTTGCCATCGTGAGTGGGCAAAGCCAACACCTTGTGGCCGCCGAACTCGATAGCGCCTGACTCATGGACGTTGATATGCCCGCTTTCGACGGACAGTACGCCCTGGTAGCCGCGCAACAGCGCATCGATTACGGTAGCGTTGGTCTGGGTACCACCAACGAGGAAATACACGTCGGCATCAGGCATCTCACAGGCCGCGCGCACCTTGTTACGGGCAGCATTGCAAAAATCGTCCAGTCCATAACCCGTGGCGCGCACGTCGTTGGTATCATTCAGTCGCTGGAGGATGGCAGGGTGGCATCCGTTATTATAATCGCTCTCAAAAGAAATCATCGTTTTAGTTAACAGTTAAGAGTTTTCAGTTAATAGTTAGTTTATGCTGGTTAACAGGTTGCAAAAGTACAAAAAACAATAACGAAACACAACTATTAACTATTCACTTTTAACTATTCACTAAATTATTTGTTATTTTTGCCGCATGAAAGAGGAAAAGAAAACGATTATCTACCAGTTGATGCCACGCTGGTTCACCAACAGCAACGCACAGTGCGTTCCCAATGGCACCATCAAACAAAACGGATCGGGCAAGTTTAACGAGATTGACGAGACACGGCTGCGCTCCATTAAGTCGCTGGGAGCCACCCACGTGTGGTACACCGGTATTATCGAGCATGCCACTGCTACCGACTACAGCCGCCAGGGCATCACACCGTGCAATCCGCATGTAGTGAAAGGCCTGGCGGGCTCGCCTTACGCCATACGCGACTATTATGACGTGTGTCCTGACCTGGCTGTCAATGTCAAACAGCGAATGGCCGAATTTGAGGCACTGGTGGCACGCACCCACAAAGCAGGGCTGAAAGTCATCATCGACTTTGTGCCCAACCATGTGGCTCGCGAGTATGAGAGCGACGCCAAACCCGCTGGCGTTCAAGACCTGGGCGAGAACGACAACCCGATGATGTTCTTCGATCCGAAAAACAATTTTTATTACATCACTGGCCAGGAGTTTGCGCCCAATGGCGTAGATCTGGGCCATGGCAAAGGGGCATACCGAGAGTTTCCCGCCCGCGCCACCGGCAACGACTGCTACAGTGCCTCGCCCAACCGCGACGACTGGTATGAGACCATCAAACTCAATTATGGCGTTGACCCATGGAACGGCAGCAAGCACTTTGACCCCATCCCTCCAACGTGGCACAAGATGCTCGACATACTGCTCTTTTGGGCTGGGAAAGGTATCGATGGTTTGCGATGCGACATGGCCCACATGGTGCCCGTGGAGTTTTGGCATTGGGCGATTGCCCGAGTCAAAGCACAGTATCCACAACTCATCTTTATTGCCGAGATCTATGACGTGGCACTTTACCATAGTTATATAGAATATGGTGGATTTGACTACCTTTATGACAAGGTGACGTTATATGACACGCTGCGGGGCATCCTGTGTAACGGCTGGTCAGCGAGCGAGCTCACACGCTGCTGGCAGACGGTTGAGGGCATGGGCGACCACATGCTCAACTTCCTTGAGAACCATGACGAACAACGCATCGCCTCGAGACAGTTCTGCGGTGAGCCCTGGAAAGCACTGCCAGCCTTGGTGGTCAGCGCCACAATGTCCAAGTGCCCATTCATGATATATGCCGGGCAAGAGTTGGGCGAACCAGCAGCCGATGCCGAAGGTTATAGCGGTTTGGACGGCCGCACGACCATTTTTGACTATTGGAGTGTTCCCACCCTGCGCCGTTGGCACAATGGGAAACCAACCAGCGCTGAACGCAAACTGCGCGCCATGTACCGCCGCCTGCTGCACCTGTGCAACAGCGAGCCCTCGCTGGCAAAAGGACAATTCTTCGACCTGATGTATGTCAACCAAGACACACTCGACCCACAGCGTCAATATGCCTACCTGCGGCACATTGACGGTGAGATGACATTGATTGTCGCTAACTTTGGTGACATGCCTGTTGACACATCAATAAGAATACCGCAACATGCTCTGGATTGCGCCAGCATGCCTGTAGGCAAATACATGTGTGAGGAACTGCTCACGGGGCAAACCACCAAATCGGCGCTCAACGGCGATACATCTTATACTATTTACATCGAGCCGCATAATGTTACCCTGTGGCGCTTCAAAAAATAGCAAATCTTTTTTTTGAAAAAATAATGCGGAAAAATAGTAGGATTGCCGCTGAAAATACTTAATTTTGCACAAACAAAATTAATAGATAAATTAGTTATGGCTGACATGAAAGTATTCTCGGGCACTAACTCGCGTTATGTTGCCTTGAAGATTGCGAAGGAATTGGGTGTGGAGCTCGGCAAGATCAACATTCAGCGTTTTGCCGACGGAGAGTTTGAGGTAAGTTATGAGGAACCAGTGCGAGGGGCTGAGGTCTATCTGATCCAGTCCACGTTCAAAGCCAGCGAAAACTTGATGGAGTTGCTGCTTATGATCGATGCCGCCAAGCGCGCGTCGGCTCAGTCGGTAATCGCTGTTATCCCCTACTTTGGATGGGCTCGTCAGGACCGCAAGGACAAGCCTCGCGTTTCGATTGCTGCCAAGTTGGTCGCTAACATCCTGATTGCCGCTGGTATCGACCGCCTGATCACGATGGACCTGCATGCCGACCAGATTCAAGGTTTCTTTGATATTCCCGTGGATCACCTTTACGCATCGACGATGTTTGTGCCTGATATCGCTTCGCTCAACCTCAAGGACATGGTTATCGCATCGCCTGACGTGGGCGGAGCCAAGCGCGCCAACTCTTATGCCAAATACTTCAATGCTCCGCTCGTGCTGTGCCACAAGCACCGTCAGCAAGCCAACGTGGTCGAGAGCATGACCATTATCGGTGACGTACAAGATAAGGACGTTATCTTGATCGATGATATGGTGGACACCGCAGGCACCATCTGCAAGGCAGCCTCGCTGATGAAAGAAAACGGAGCCCGCAGCGTGCGCGCCTATATTTCACATGCCGTAATGAGCGATCCAGCCAGTGAAAGAGTCATGGCCAGTGGCCTTGATGAACTCGTTATCAGCGACAGTATCCCATTTGAAACCGAACGCTGTCCCAAGGTGAGGATATTGAGCCTGGATAAGATGTTTGCCCATGCCATCAAGCATGTGAACATCAAGCAGTCAATCAATGACCTCTTCCTGTTTAAGTAATGTTCGCTACGCTCGCTGGTTAAAGGTTAGAGATTAAAGGTTAAAGACGCATTTGATAAATGATGAGCAGCTAAGATTGTTCTATCGGCGAATTTTAACGAATTATACTTACTAGCGACCTGCATCAAGTGCGGGTCGCTTGATTTTCATTGAGGGCCATGAAAAGGCCCAACTGAGCGCAATAAAACAGGAGTAAAATTTTTTTTTATTTTTTTTGAAAAAAAGCGTGTTATTTGCGTTTGTAAACCAATTTTATTTTGTAATTTTACGCCCCAAAACTGAACGATAGCAATATGAGCAAACATCAAGGCAACCAGAATAAGAAAGTGAGTGATAATCAGGGATATTACAATCCTGACATCAGTGGAGTACAAAGGTCGGAGGATTACCGCAAGAAACGTGAGGTAGAAGAAGCCATTGATAACGCGAATACCACCAAGTGGCAACGCTTCATCGCGTTTTTCCAGAACGGTAGACTCCGCTTTGCGACAGGTATCATCCTGCTGATGGCGGGAATATACCTGCTCATCTCGTTCCTGTCCTTCTTCCTATCGGCTGGAATGAGCGACCAGAACCGCATCACTAACTACTCGATGATCGAGAACGCCCAAGTGCCCGACCAGATCCGCAATGCAGGAGCTGCTGTCGGAGCGTCGTTGAGTGATTTCTTCATCTCCAGTGGTGTGGGTGTGGCAGCATTCATTATCGTCATCTGGTTGCTCACGCTAGGTATGAGGTTTGTCCGCAAGGGCAAGAAGATACATTTCTTCTCCTATACTTTTGTGTGCCTGTTCAGCATTTTTACTTTTTCGATGATAGTTGGAGCTGCGACCTATTTCATTAAACCTATCACTTTCTTCCCATTGGGTGGCTATTTCGGTTTTTACGCTAACAAATGGTTGCTGGGGCTTGTGGGTTTATATGGCATGATAGCAGTAAATCTCATTATCTTCATGCTATGGGTTTTCCTTACCTACCAGACCATTACGGCATTATACAAGCAACTGCAGCATGAGATCGAGAAGAAACGCAGTCACAGCAAGGAGGAAGCCGAAAAAGTGGTGAGCCAACCTGGAGAATCCACATTCCTGGGTGGTGAGCAACGAGTGACTGACACATCTGATGCAGACGTTGAACCAACGGTCGAAAAGCGTGGGTTCACTAACAGAGTGCGTAGAAACAGATCCCAAGTGGCCCAAAACGACACCACGGATAATGGCAAGACCGCACGTCTTAAACCGATTACCGCCAGCACCGACGTGAGCAACCCTCACGATCCCACTGGCGAGTACCGCCACTACCGCTTCCCCACCCTCGACCTGTTACAGGACATCCGCATGAATCCTAACAGCGTCGACAAGCAGGAACAAGACGAGAACAAGCAGCGCATTCGCGACACACTGAGCAAATATGGCATCGAAATCAAGGAAATCATGGTGCACGTGGGTCCCACGGTGACACTGTTTGAGATAGTCCCAGAGGACGGTGTGCGCGTGAACAAAATCCGCGGCTTGGAGGACGACATTGCCTTGAGTCTTGCTGCCCTGGGTATCCGCATCATCGCGCCCATGCCCGGCAAGGGGACCATCGGTATTGAGGTGCCCAACCGCGACCCGCAAGTGGTACCCATGCGCGAGGTTTTGGGTTCTAAGGCCTTCCAGGAGAGCCGCGCCAAACTGCCTATGTGCTTAGGTTGCACCGTGAGCAACGAGGTGTTTATCGCCGACTTGACCAAGATGCCTCACCTGCTGGTTGCTGGTGCGACCGGTAAAGGTAAATCGGTCGGTCTAAACGCCATCATCACGTCATTGCTCTATAAGAAGGGCCCATCAGAACTGAAGTTCGTCCTGGTTGACCCCAAGCGCGTCGAGTTTAGCGTGTATGTCGACCTGGAGAAGTACTACTTTGCAAAAACTCCAGGAGAAGAGAAAGCTATCATCACCGATACCGATCGCGTTATCAAGACCTTGAACAGCCTTGTCCAAGAGATGGAAGACCGTTATAGGGTATTTGAGGACGTCAGGGTGCGTAACGTGGCTGACTATAATGAGATGTGGCGCCGTGAGTTGCGCGAGGTTCGTGACGAGCACGGTGAGAAAAAATATCATTATATGCCTTATATCGTGGGTATTATCGACGAGTTCAGCGACATGATCATGACCGCTGGCAAGGAGGTCGAGACCCCGTTGGTTCGCATCGCCCAGAAGGCTCGTGCCGTGGGTATCCACATGATTATTGCCACCCAACGCCCGTCATCCAAGGTCATCACAGGTCTGATTAAGGGTAACTTCCCTGGCCGCATCGCCTTTGCCGTTGCCCAGCGTATTGACAGTCAAATCATCATTGACCGAACGGGTGCCCAACAGCTCATCGGCCGTGGTGACATGCTCTTCCAGATCGATGGCGAGTTGACCCGCCTGCAGTGCCCGTTTGTTGATACACCTGATATCGTACGTATCTGTGACTTCATTAAGGAACAGGAAGATAACGACCGTGACATCAGTCATGAGGAACCCTATATGCTGCCCGAGTACATCGGCAAGGATGAGGGCGGTAGCAGCGATGCCAATGTGGGCAATGTCAAGGACCGCGACCCGTTGTTTGAGGAGGCCGTCAGATTCATCGTCATGGGCAATACCGCCAGCACCTCGTCGTTGCAGCGCCGCTACGAGATCGGTTACAATCGCGCCGGGCGCCTAATGGACCAGATGGAACATGCCGGTATCGTTGGTCCCGCTCAGGGCAGTAAGCCGCGCCAGGTGCTCGTGAGCCCCATGGATATTGACCAATTGTTCTCTTAAAAAAGAATTCTTAGAGTGCCACCTGACAAGTCTGGCACTCTTTTTGCATATTATATCAATTGGACTTAATTGAAATTTGAAATGAAAAGAATACTGACAGTCATTCTTGTCGCTATTTCAACACTGGCTATGGGAGCACAAACGCCTCAGGCCATGCTCGACAAGTGTGTAGCGGCCATTAACGCCAGCGGTGGCGTGACCGCCAATTACAGCATCACTACCAGCCAGGGCACCAGTAGCGGCACCATCGCCATGCAGGGTAAAAAATTCCGTGTTCTCTCGCCCGATGCCAAGTGCTGGTATGACGGCACGACACAGTGGTCATGGTCACCTCTCACCAGTGAGGTGAATATCACCACACCCGAACTAGAGGACTTGCGGATGACCAACCCCGTGGCGGCAGTCCAACACTTCAAAGCAAACTTCAATATGAAGAAAGCTAAGGCCAAGACCGCCAAGACTTATGTCATCAAGCTCACACCAAAGAAAAAGGATAACATCAAGACGCTGTGGCTTTTTTTTGACGAGACGACATCACTGCTGCGCACGGCACGCTTCGAGATGAAAGACAAATCGGTTTACACGGTCAAAATCACTGGTTATAAGCACAAGTCACTGCCTGCATCCACTTTCGCCTTTGACAAATCACAAGTACCCGCAGGCACCGAAGTGGTGGATTTGAGGTAGTTAGGTTTTAGGTTTTAGGCTTTAGGAATAAATAGTAAAGACATGTATCAATACTTTGTTGGTCCCCTTGTAGGAGCTGTCATTGGCTATATCACCAACGACATCGCCATACGCATGTTGTTCAGACCCCATCACGCCAAATATTTCATGGGCATTCATATCCCGTTCACTCCTGGTATCATCCCCAAGGAGAAAGCACGCATTGCTGGAGCCATTGGTAAAGCTGTGAGCGAGAATCTGATGAACCGCGAGGTACTGGAAAAGAGCTTGTTGAGCGACGAAATGCTCACCAAGATGAATAATGCCATTGACGAGTTTGTCACAACTCAGGGCGCCAATGAAGAGACCATCGAGCAGTTTGCCCGACATTACCTGACCGAAGAGGATATCATCGCCATGCGCCATAACGTATCGGATGGTATCGTCAAGATGGTGTCTTCAAAATTGACCGACAGCAACATGGGAGAGCAAATCGCCCACATGGCCACCGAACATGTGCTGGCGAAGACACGCAACAGCGTGGCTGGACTGTTCGGAGCCGATAAGCTGGTAGCCGGCGTTGCCCAACCCATTGAGAAAATCCTTGCAAAACACATCAATGAAATCCTGCAGACCAATTCGCAACAGATGATTAAGGACCTGGTGGTGAAGCAGTCAGACGACCTGTTGAACATGTCCATGAGTCAACTGGTGAGTAACCACGATGAACAAGTTGCGCAAATCAAGAGCGGCATCCTCAATGCCTATCGCGTCATCATCACCGAGCACCTGCCGCGCATCCTGCAAGATATCGACATCAGCGGCATCATCGAGCAACGCATCAATGAGATGGACATGGATGAAGCCGAAGCCATCATCCTCGACGTGATGAAAAAAGAGCTCCGCGCCATCGTGTGGCTCGGAGCACTGTTAGGTAGCATCATGGGCACTGTTAATGCCCTGATTCTTTAATCATCAATCCACTTGCCAAGTATCACCTGACATGATCACATCTTTCAGGCAGGTGAAACCATGCTTTGCCTTGGCTTCCTCGACTTGCTCAGCAACAGAGACTTCATAGGTGGAATCTTCAACCGAGCGGATGACACCCAGTGCCACGGGAAGGTCGGTTCCGTCCATCTTGGCCAGCATCTGATGCAGGAAGTTGCTCTCGCAATGGGCATCGTGGACGAGCACATCATCGATGGTGTAGCCGTCCTCACCGATGGTCACTGCCTTGAGGCCAAAGCCATCCTGCACGAGTCCGCGGTTATTATCCTTACCGAAAATCATTTTCTCGCCATGCACGAGGTGGATGGTGCGATCGGCACGGAACTCACGATCGGTGATGTAGTTGTGGATGCCATTGTTGAAAATCATGCAGTTCTGAAGAATCTCAACAACCGAGCAACCCTTGTGCTCGGCGGCTGCCATCATCACTTCCTGGCTGATATCCAGTGCCACATCAAGGCTACGGGCGAAGAAAGTGCCACGCGCGCCAAAGGTCAACTCGGCGGGAACAAAAGGATCCTCAACCGTTCCATAAGGCGATGACTTGGACTTGAAACCACGTGCACTCGTGGGTGAGAACTGTCCCTTGGTCAGGCCGTAGATGCGGTTATTCAACATCAACAGGTTCACGTCGATGTTGCGGCGCACCTCGTGGATAAAGTGGTTGCCACCAATGGCCAAGCAGTCGCCATCACCCGACACCTGCCAAACGGTCATATCGGGGTTAGCGGTCTTGAAACCGGTAGCCACCGCACCACCGCGGCCGTGAATGGTATGGAACGCGTAGGTCTTGGTATAGTAAGGCAGACGCGAACTGCAACCGATACCCGAAATCACCGCGGTCTTCTCGGGCGGAATGCCCAGATGAGCCATCGATTTGAGCAATACATTGAGCACGGCGTGGTCACCACATCCGGGACACCAACGCACGGGTTGGTTATTCTTGTAATCCAAAGGCTTATAAGCCATTTCTTGGTTCTTATTCTCTTCCATTACAATTCCTCCTCCATCATGATGTTTTTAACTCCGTCAACAATCTCCTGTACCAGGAAAGGTTGTCCCTGCACCTTGTTGATGTGGCAGATGTTCAGATTAGGTATCTTGCTCTGCAGGTAGCTTGCCAATTGACCGGTATTGAGCTCGGCAACAATCACGGTCTTGAAGCGGCTAAGCAATTCGGCGGTATTCTTGGGCAAGGGGTTGATGTAGCGGATGTGGGTCATCGCAATCCTAAAGCCCTCGTTGTTCAAGCGGTTAACGGCATCCAGGATGTGACCGTAAGTACTACCCCATCCCAGGATAATCGTGTCGGCACCCGAGTCTCCCTTCAGCTTGAGCTCGGGGATATCGTTGGCCACATTGGCAATCTTCATACGGCGAGTCTCAACCATGTGGGCATGGTTGATGGGATCGTTACTGAGGACGCCCAGGTTATAGTCCTTCTCCAGTCCACCAACAACGTGCTCCAAGCCAGGAGTGCCGGGGATTGCCCAGTAGCGGATACCCAGCGCGTTGCGCATGAACGGTGTCCAAGTAAGCTTCAATGCCTCGGGAACATAATTGGGCTTGATGGCGGGATACTCACCCTCCTCGGGTACGCGCCATGCTGATGAACCATTGGCAATAAACGCGTCGGTCAACAAGATGACCGGAGTCATGTGCTCGATAGCGATGCGGGCAGCCTGGAATGCCATCTTGAAACAGTCGGTTGGTGAAGCGGCAGCCAATACCACGAGGGGGCTCTCACCACTGCGGCCATAAAGTGCCTGATTGAGGTCGGTCTGCTCGGTCTTGGTGGGCAGTCCGGTTGAAGGACCACCACGCTGCACGTCAACGAGGACGAGAGGTAACTCGGCCATCACAGCAAGTCCCAGGGCCTCGCTCTTAAGCGCCAAACCAGGACCCGAAGTCGTTGTCACGGCCAGATGACCGGCAAAGGCTGCACCAATTGCCGAACAAATGCCACCGATCTCATCTTCCATCTGGATAGCCTTAACACCCAGATCGCGGCGCTTTGCCAGTTCATGCAGGATGTCGGTTGCAGGGGTAATAGGATAGGATCCTAGGAACAAGGGACGTCCGCTCATCTCTGAGGCCATAATCAAGCCCCAAGCGGTAGCCTTGTTGCCACTGACGTCGGTATAAGTGCCAGGACGCACCTCATCGCTCTGAATACGGTAAGTCGATACCGTGGCATGGATGTTGTGTCCATAGTTGTAACCACCCTTGATGACCAACTCATTGGCGGCATAGACCTCGGGCTTCTCGGCAAACTTGGCCTTCAAGAACTTCAACGGAGCCTCCATGGGGCGGTTGAACAGCCAGCACACAAGACCCAAGGCAAACATGTTGCGGCACTTGAGCTGGGCTTTCAGATCCATGCCGGTGTCCTTGAGCGCTTCCTTGACCATCGTGGTAATGGGAGCCTCAATAACCTGGGCTTTGAGATTTAATTCCTCATAAGGATCGTCGGTGGTGTACAACGCCTTGTCAAGACCAGCTTGGGTAAAGGTGTCGATGTCCACAATAGCGGCACCGCCCTTGCGCAAGAACTGAGCGTTCATCTTGAGGGCAGCGGGATTCATCGCCACCAACACATCACACTCGTCACCAGGCGTGTGAACGCCATGACCGATGTGTACCTGGAAACCCGACACGCCACCCAGTGAGCCCTGGGGTGCACGTACCTCAGCGGGATAATCGGGGAATGTTGAGATGCGGTCGCCTAGACCAGCACTCACATTAGAGAAAATGTTGCCAGCCAACTGCATGCCATCGCCGCTATCGCCTGAAAAACGGACGACGATGCTCTGTCGGAACTGGACTTTTGCTTTTTCTGCTTTTTCTGCCATTTCTGAATAAAAAGGATTAAACAGTTCACAGTACTTTAGTTTCCTAAAACGGCGGCAAAAGTACAACTTATTTTGTGAATATAGGGCAACGAGAGGTTGGTATTTTTGAGAAGTCCTCAAAAAGACTCATTATGAGGGTCACATTTCCTCATAAAAAGCAAGAAGAAAGCTACTTTATGGTGCGGTAAGTGTCGTCGTCGAGATGTTCCACAAAGCCTTCATCGACAAGGAACGAGAGCATGTTAATGATCTCGTCACGAGGAAATGACAATGTATTCAGGAATTCATCAATGCGGCGAGGGCGCAAACCCGCCATGTAGAGTATGCCCTGTTGCACGTCTGCGGGCAGGTGGTCTTCACGCTTGCGCTTGTCAATACACAGGTCACAATGGCCACAGTCCTCATCGGCCCGTTCGCCGAAATAACCCAGTAACATCCGCTCCCGACAACCAGTATCGCTATAGGCATAGTTGATGATTGACTCCACACGATGGGTCATGCGCTCCCTCAGGTCTTCATACACCACTTTAGGAATCAGCACGTGCTGGGGCTCTTCACGGGAAGTGTTGTATATTATATAAGGTGTGCGTTTGCGGGGCACATAGTGCAGGATGTGCATCCGAGTGAATTCCAAAAGGGCATTATAGATGGTTTCCTGGTCAAGGCCTGTCCTAAAGGCAATTACATCCTCGTTAATGAATACATAGTCGGCAAATAATCCCGTATAAAGCCTGAGGATGGCTTGCAGCACCTGGTCGGCTCCTGGAGTTGTGGTATCCAACTCGTAGAGGTCCTCTTTCTTGGCAAAAATCATCACTCGGGATTGGGTCTCGATTTCCTCTACGAACTCAATATATCCGGCTTGGGTAAGGATTCTAAGGGCATTGTGGGTAGGCAGCACCGGCAAGTCATAAGTGCGGCAAAACAAGTTAAAGTTGAAGTCAAACATCTGTTGGAATCCCTCGCCCAAACTGACGCCCAGAAAATCGCCCACGCGCTGATAGACGGTGCGGATAAAGTCTTTGTCGGGGAAAGCCTCGGTAATATGCCGCCGCAGCACGCTCTGGTCGGTGTGCTTAACCAGCATTACGGCATAGGAGCGCTTGCCGTCACGTCCTGCCCTGCCCGCCTCCTGGTAGTATTCCTCCAACGAGTTAGGCACATCGACATGCACCACCAAACGGACGTCTGGCTTGTCTATGCCCATGCCGAAAGCGTTAGTTGCTACCATAACCCGGCACTCGTTGTCCATCCACTTGTTCTGCTTGTCTTCCTTGTCCTCAACATAGAGACCAGCATGATAATAATCGGCATTGATACCCGCCCGGTTGAGTTCGTCAGAAATCTGCTTTGATCGTTTGCGCGAACGCACATATACAATAGCTGTGCCTGGTACTGAACGCAAGATGTGGATAAGTTCAGTGACCTTCTCTTCGGTGGGCCGCACGACATAGGACAGATTGCTGCGGGCAAAGCTCATCGAGAACACATTGGGCGCCTTGAAACCCAAGCATCGCTGAATATCCTCGACCACGACGGGTGTGGCGGTTGCCGTCAAAGCCAGCACAGGGACCGAGGGGAAGAGTTTGCGTACTTGTACGATGTGAAGGAAGGAGGGACGGAAATCATAACCCCATTGTGAAATACAGTGGGCCTCATCAACGACGATGAGAGAAACACGCATTTGGCGCAGGTGATCCAAGAAAGAGCGCGACTGCAGACGTTCGGGCGACACATACAGGAACTTGCAGTTGCCATAGAGACATTTCTCGTAGGTGCGCTTCACCTCGCCCCGTGATAGACCGGCATAAAGGTAGGTCGCCTTGATGCGCAGCGCGCGCAAGCGGTCCACCTGATCCTTCATCAGTGAGATAATGGGCGTAATCACGAGAGCCATGCCATCGATGGCCATCGTGGGAACCTGAAAAGTGATAGACTTGCCACCGCCTGTGGGCATCAGCCCAAGCGTGTCACGTCCAGCAAGCACCGACTCAATGATGTCTTGCTGCAAAGGCCTGAATGCATCATAGCCCCAATATTTCTTTAGGATATCAAGGATTGGCTTGGGCTGACTCGGCATCGTCGTGGAGTTTTATTGCCTTAACCATGAGTTGCACCGAAGTGCTCGTGCGATGCCTGGTCTCCTCGATCGTATAGCAGATGTCAATGGGTTTGCCAGCCTTGAGCGCATCGTTGAAACCCGCCATACCAAATGCGATGGCGTTATTAATCGTGTTTCCTTCCTCGTCCTTGAGGTCTAGTTTGATGTGCTCTGATTTCTTGCCGACCACTTTGCTCGTACCAACGTCATACACCTTGCGCGTGACAAACAGCGGCTTGCTGTTACCGGGTCCATAGGGATTGAGCATGCGCAGGTAACGCAATAAGGCGCCATTGATGTCACTGAACTTGATTTCGCAGTCGATATCCATAGCAGGCGTCACCTGCTCATCGTGGATGTGCTGCTCGACATATTCGGTCAAACGGCGACGGAATTCCGGTATGTTCTCTTCCTTGATCGACAATCCCACCGCATTGGTGTGACCGCCAAAGGTCTCGAGCAGGTCTCGGCAGGACTTGATAGCCGTATAGACATCAAATCCACGAACTGAACGCGATGAGCCAGTGGCCACGCCATCGGCATAGTAAGTGAGGACAACCGAGGGACGGAAATAAAGCTCGGCGAGGCGTGCTGCCACAATGCCAATTACGCCCTTGTGCCAGTTACGGTCATAAATGACGATAGGTTTCTTGCCGTCAAGCACCTGGGCATGACTCTCGATAATCTCGTTGGCCTCGACAGTGACTTGACTGTCAAGTTCCTTGCGGTCACTGTTATACTGGTCGATGCGCTTGGAAATCTCCATCGCGGTTTGCATGTTGCGGGACACGAGCAGTGCAACTGACTCCTGTCCAGACTCCATACGACCAGACGCATTGATTCGAGGGCCGATCTTGAAGATAATATCGTTGATGGTCAAATCATGACGATTCAGTCCACAGGTGCGAATGATGCTACGCAGGCCCACATTTGGGTTGTTGTTCAACCTCCTGAGGCCATAGAACATCATCACGCGGTTCTCGCCCGTGAGCGGCACAATGTCGGCAGCGATGCTCACAGCCACGAGGTCAAGCATGGCCTCGAGGTTGTACATCGTTCCCAAGCCGTTGCTTTTAGAGAACGCCTGCATGAACTTAAATCCCACACCGCAGCCCGAAAGCCCCTTGTAGGGATAGGTGTCGTCAACGAGCTTGGGGTTGAGGATTGCCGCAGCATCCGGGAGGACATCATCAGGGACATGATGGTCACACACGATGAACTCTATGCCCTTCTCCTTGGCATAGGCAATCTCGTCAACTGCCTTGATACCGCAGTCGAGCACAATAACCAGACTAACTCCAATCGATTCGGCATAGTCGATGCTCTGCATCGAGATACCATAACCGTCGTCATCACGAGTCGGGATATAGTATACCAGATTGGAGTAAATGTTTTGAAGATACTTATAGACGAGCGCTACTGCTGTGGTACCATCCACATCGTAGTCGCCATACACCATGATCTTCTCTTTTGCCCCTAACGCCTGATTGAGTCTTGCCACTGCCTTGTCCATGTTCTTCATCAAGAACGGATCGTGCAGCTGCTGGAGTGACGGGTAGAGGAAGTCGTGGACTTCGTCCGCGGTCTTCAAGCCCCTGAGCACCAACAGCCGAGCGATGGCGGGGCAGTTGGGGAACTGGGCCGCCAGCTGCTCTTGGGCAATGCGTTCGTCGGATGTTAGAGGTAAGTAATTCCATTTACTTATCATTATGTTTGTTTTTGTTAATATGCAATGACAGGGGCTCATTACCGCAAAGCAATGAGCTAGTGGAGATATGGTATATATCGAATTGGAATTCAGTAAATTAAGTCACCGATTTTTAAAAAGCCGCCCCAGTGGGATGCCACCAGTGACCATTAAATCCCAATTTATCGACCACAAATTTACAACAAAGCCGTAATTCAGGCAAGGATAAACAGTATATATTTAATCAATTTAAACGTTATTATAGATTTTTAACGGGGTCGATTCTAAACATCTCCTCTTATCACTAAGAATCTTACCTGGAAACAGAAGTGCGTTCTCCACTTGACCACGATAATTAGGATTTGACAACGTCCGGACCCGAAACAACAAGGTATAGACATAAAAGAAATGCTAACCAGCTGTTTTATGGCTAGTTAGCATTGAAATCTTGGAGGTCGCTAGCGGACTTCAAAATATTATATTTCTTTTTTTCTCAATCACTATAATTTTGTTATTACTTTATTGTGTTTCAATGCTCTATCAATCAAATAAGATAAAATAAATTAAAACTACATCAAAAAATTGTGCAACTTTTGTGCAATAATTGAAAAACTTTTTGTAACTTTGCAGAGTAATAGAAACACTAATAACTGAATTATCATGGCTAGTATTAACTACATCATTGGCAAGCGCGGCGGCGATCGTCCCGAAGTGGCGATAAAATTAACCGTGCATAACCGTTTGAGGGTTCAAACCAAAGTGCAAGGCGTTCTAGTGTTCCGTGACTATTGGAGCGAGGCCAAGCAATGCAACGACCTTTCACGCAAATTTATTAAACCCTGGGAAAAGGAGGAAATAATAAACATTAACTCCACACTTAGCGGCTTATCGTCTCATGTGCTGGCACAAGCAGCAGCCACAAGCGAGGACGAAATAACAAAATCATGGCTCGATAACGTGGTAGATAGCTACCTGCATCCGGCCAAGTTCGCGCCAAAGGTAGAGAAGCCTCTAACACTCATGGAGATTGTTACCGCTTTCGTGGAGGATGCCGAGCAGGGCAAAGTCTTAAACGATGGCGTAAGGCTAAAGACGGGAACGGTTAAGACCTACCGCCAAGTGTTGAACTATCTAACCAAGTTCGCCCAGAGCGAGAAACGCAAAGACTATGAGACCGACGAATTAACGGGCTTGTGGTACGATAGATTTGTAGCTTTTCTTTACTCCCAGGGAATGAACAAAAACAGTGTAGGAAAGGAAATAAAGTGCTTAAAGACGATATTAAATAAGCGCATACCACACGCCCAGCGCGCCGCGTGTGAACTTGTGGAGCGTGGCAAGTGTAAAGTCCTTAAAGAAGATGTTAATAACGTCTTTCTCAACGAGGAGCAGTTACAAGTGCTTGCGGCTCATCCGTTCACGGGTAGCCTTGAACGTGTGCGCGACTTGTTTCTTATATTGGCGTGGTCCGGGCAAAGATACAGCGACCTAGAGCAACTAACAGCCAAGAACATACACGCCACCCAAGACGGGAAGCACCGTTATTTCAAGGTAAGGCAAACTAAGACCGAAGCCGTTGTTTTTGTTCCCATCGTTCCCGAATTGGAGCAGGTATTAACCAAGTACGACGACAACCCGCCCGCCCCGATCAGCAACCAAAAATTTAACGACTTCATTAAAGATGCGTGCAAGGCCGTTGCGCTGACTGACGCGGGCAAGGCTGCAGGCTTTGCCGATGATGTGGAATTGGAGCGCACTATCAACGCCGAGAAGCAGACAGCCGTTAAGCCGTTCTATGAGTGCGTTACAAGCCACACGGGTAGGCGGTCTTTTGCAACTAACGGCTTTCGCCGTGACGTTCCACTCCCTTTGCTCATGTCGATAACGGGGCACACTAGCGAAGCGATGTTTTTTAAGTACATTAAAGAAGATCCGGAGCAAGGCAGGGAAAGAATGTTAAATAATTACTTTAGATTACTAGATACAAATAATTAACTTACATTTTATTAACAATTAAAAACTAACTATTATGACAACAATTAGCAATCAGTTAAATGAGGCCTTCGGGGAAAGCGTCCTCGACGATGATTATTTCAACGGTGAACGTGAATCGATGGCAGACGTATTTGCAGCCCTCACGCGGGGTTTGCCGGAGGTCTATAGCAACCCGCTAGACCGCCACGAAATAATAGAGATCGAGCGGTTATTAAACCAGTATTTGGTTTTAATGAACGACATTCGAGAACTCGCAAAACGCGAGGCTCAATTATCGGCATGATATTTGCAGGTTGATAGTAAACTCAAACAAGTAACTGCATCATGGCAAAAATCGCGTCTTTTCTTTGGCTTGCTTTGTTCGTCTCGTTCCTGGGTTGGTACGGCTGGGCGATGGTCGGTATTGGCGTTGTCCTCTACGTTATAGGCTTTTTCGTTAAATGTTGGTGGGATGACCGCAAGTATGAGAAAATCAAAAAGGAGCGCGGATGGTGACAACGACTATAAACAAGCCCCTGCAATCAACTGCGGGGGCTTGCTGTATCTATGCCTATATTTTTTTCGTTATACTCCACTTTACACTTTACACTTTACGCACGTTAATTTATTGTTTATCAGTCAATTAAATATGAAACCGCGTAAAGTCTAGCTATTAAGCAGGTAATTTAATGCCTGGCGCGGGTTATCGCTATCAGGGTACAAAAACCGCCCAATATCGGCCTTTTTGTAGTCGGTGTTATCAACAAGCCATCGCGCAACGTCCTTTTTAGCGATTAGCGGCTTTCTATGCGCGTCCGCTATGCTGTAAAGCGTCTTTACTTGCTGGTGTAACAAATACAACGTCAAGCGCACACAATAGCGCATTGTCGCGGCTGTGATGCTGTTTTCATTCCTAAGCCTAGCGACTACCACCGCAAGGCGGCAAAGCGTGTAGTGTGCTTTCGGGTAGAGCGACGCAACGCGATATAACAGCGTGTCGTCTTCTTGTCTCGCCATCGCTTCGTATGTAGCGCACTGAACTTGCCATTTGTGTCTAGCCTCTAGCCTCACGGCCTTTGCCGCGTCGTCTTCGTAAATGTGCGCTAGCTGGTTATGCTGCAGCCTATCTACATAAGACTGCCACAACCGTCTAACTTCTTCGGTAATTGGCGGCTCTTCCATCGTCGGCGGCTGTGTCTCCATCGGGACAAATAGAAACCTATCAAAGAAACCGTCGCCGCGGTCTATATACTTACGCATGATCCTGGCCAGCATATCGGGCTGCGTTGTGGTTAGGATGGTAACGGCGGGTGACGGTATAAGCATCGGGCAACCGCCCACCGTTTCACGCGATACGTCTTCTTGTGAGTACATCGTTTTTAAATTGGCCTCGGCCGGGCTGCTAGTCTTGTTGTATTGGCCAAGCCCGCCAATTAGTCCGTCGAACTCGTCACGCGCCCAAAAGATTGCACCGCCATTGATGTAACACTTTGCAAAAAACTGCTCGTCCGTGATACCGTCGGCGATAAGTGATTTTAACCTCGGCTCGTCGCCCCGTTCTTTTTTGGGCATACTTGACCATTGGGCATAATCAGCGCAATAACGGTCGTACGCTTCGCGCTCATAATGGCGCAAAGGACTAGAGAAAAATTTTGTTATCGGCGATTTGTTAGTACCTGGGCCACCATTAAGCACCCACCACAACGCCGGCCAATCCGTATCATTGCCAAAGTGTCCGAGGCAAGATTTACCAAGAGACGCGCCCGCAACCGCAAACAGCGAAGCCCAAGCCCCGGCGGGGTCTGCGTTGCGGTTCTTGCAAACAGCATCGACAACGCCCTTTAGATCATCGGGCATATAGTCAGCCGGGAACGCGTCGAGAGTGCCACCGAAATTCGCCGGGCTTGCCGAATTGTCGGCGGTGTCCTCGTCGCTAAAGAACTCGTCGGCCATCGCGTCCCATTGCCGTTGCTGTTCCTCGTCGCTTGAATTGCCGCTGATTGCCTCGGCAAAGCCTTCAATATGTGTGCTTTGAATATTATGGCCGCTAAATTTGTTAGTGTCAGCACTTTGCACTATCTTTGCGGTGTTCTTAATTTCGCCGCTTGTATTAAAGACATCTCGCCCCGCTCCCCCGGCGGGGCTTTTTTGTTTCTCTGCCATCGCTGTTAGTCTGTTTATTGTTTCTTGGTCTGGGCTGCAAGTGCTTCTACATCGCTACGATGATAGAGAACACGACGGCCGACTTTGACCTTTTGTAAATACCGCTTCTTGTCCCAATTGTGAAGCGTTGCGGCCGTTACGTGCAAGTGTTCGCACACCTCGGCGGCTGTCATAAGGTCGCCACCGTTCACGGCGGGGACGGGCGTAACGTTAGCCGTGTAACGCTCCATTGCGTTAGTTACAGCGCGGGTAATAAGTCGCTCCAGCTCTTCGCCTTGCACTTGGTAAATTACTCCGTGGTTGATGTGGTTACTGCTCATTGTCTTCGGTGTTTTCGTTGTTTAACTCGGCCGCTGGATCTACGGCGATTGCGTAATTAGCGGCAATCTCATTGAAGCGGTTAAAAAGTGCCTCGGCTTCACAAAGGAACGACCACAACTTTCCGAGCCGCTGCACGGCGTTTTTAAATGCTGGGTACTGCTTCGGAAATACAATTATCTGGTCGGCCGTGTCAAGTTTCACGTTTGCCCGTTCAAGGTCTCCGGCGTTAATCGCTTCGGCCGCTTCATTGCCAAGCGTTTCCAAAGCATCCATCCAAATTTGCTGCTGTGACTTGTCGGCCAAGTTCAAGGCCGTAATCTTTAGAATGTCGTCGCGGTTCATTTTTCGCCTCCTTTCGTCAGTTTCTTTAAGTCACTTACGCGGTAGTAAATACCTTTCCCCACACGGACACGGGGCAAGTAGCCCGTTTTCGCCCAGCGTGCCAACGTGCGATCACATACGCCAAGCGACAATTTTACATCTGATTTAGGCACTAAACCCAATAAATTATCATTGTGATTCATAAAATAAAAACATTATTTATAAATATTCGATGATGCAAAAGTACAACCGTGTCGATAAAAGTCCAAATAATTTGCATATAAAGTAGTTATAAGTTATTTACATTTTTGAATATCAGCAGGTTATAAAAGTAATAATATACAAGAAAATCGCTATAAATCAGCCTTTTGCGTCGCCATACAACAAAATAATTATTCATTTTCTATGCTTGTAGTTACCTCTTTCACCGCCTTTTCGCCATTCTCCCAGGTACTCAAAAAAACTTATTAACTACGTTAATAAAATCGGCTGGACTATCGGAACAGCCCAACCGAAAAAAAGCAATGAAGATAAAGAAAATAAGCGAATACCCGCTATTTTGCCGGGAACAATCCTTCGCGATCTATCAGATTGATGTATCTTTCGGCCGTTAGTTCCATGTCGCCGACGATTTGCCCCTGCTCGTTACGTTTGCAAAGGTAGTCCCGCAACAAGTGGCGTGTCGTTCCGCCATGCTTCGTCCCGTCCTGATACCAATACAATTGGCCGTGAATCGCAAAAGGCTTCATCCGTTTGGCGCGCTCAAATTCTGCTACCTTGTTCAGCACCTCGACGACTTCACCCAACAGCGTGTAATAACGCTGCTCGTCCTCGGTAAAGTGCCGTGTGGCCTGTTCGTTCGCCCATGCCTTGACGGTCTTCTCGTCAAACCAAAATTTGCCTTTGCTGTCCTGCTTGACCGGAAAGGCGTTGCGCTGTTTCATTATCGCCTCGATCGTGATAACGTAAGGCTCGGCGGCTGCTCCGGCTTGGTTGTACTCTTCCAAAACCCTTTGCCGCGTCGCTGACGGGACAAAGCCCGATGTCGCAACGAAACGCTTGTAGTTATCCGTGAGGTATTGTTTTAACCAATCCTTTGAGACCTTTTGCAGCGTCTCCGCATCATTAACCGTGATGCCGATTGCAGGTGCTGCAAGTGCCGCGACTGCATCGTTAAGCCGCTGGCAGTCTTTCTCCACCTCTTTAAGAAGCTCGTCGCGCTTCTTCTCGTCTAGCCTTGTTGGTCTCAAATGTTTTGCCATGATCGTTTGCTTTTTTCAAGTTCTTCGTCGCTGGTGTCCTTTGGCAGCTCGCCGCGCGCCTGGAGTTCACGTTTAAGCGCGTCGCGCCTCTGCTTGGCCTCTTTCATTTCGGCCTCGGTCAGTTGTTGTTCATTCGGTGACTGTTCCATATAACGCGGTTTCTAGTTGTTCTTTTGTGAAAATGATAATGTTACCACTTGGGCGGCTGTATTTCAGCCTACCCGATGCCATCCACTTGCGGACGGTCGCAACGCTGACGCGCGCGAAAGCGGCGGCACTCTTCAAGCCTCTAAATGTCTGCTCGCTGTTTTGCTCGTTGGTCATACTGAAAACTTATTAAAACGGTTTACTTCGGCAAAGATAGTGCTATTTTGTATAATTATACGATAATTTGTATAAAATTGTGATATTTTGAGGAAAAAATCGAGGAAAAAATTTTTGCGATGGGTGACTACTGCATATTTGCGGCTTTGCCAGGGGGGGGGCGGGGGTGCTTCATTTCCTGCGTTGTGAGCGCGTCTAGGTCTCCGGCTATATAGTTAGTCGTTTTCGTGGAGAAAAGCCCGTAAAAGGCCGTTTCCGTTGAAAATTGAGGTAATATTTATTCGTTTTGTGCTTGCGGTTGTGGAAATCGGTGTATCTTTGTGGCGCAACATGGCTTTGGCTGGCTTCGGGAGTGGTCCGGGGCTGGCCTTTCGTTTCTCCCTGGTTCTACTCCATCGGTCGCGCTGGTCTAAGAGTGGCTATTTGCCTCCACTTTACGCACTTTTTCACTATTTCGGTTGAATATCAGCTACTTAATTGGTGTAAAGCGTAAAGTGTAAAGTGTAGTGTAACTATTTTTCTCCATCCATCCGACCGCAAGCGGTTTGTGTCTACTGGGCGGTCACTCCTGGAAAGGCTTTCAAGGTTCAAAAATGGCACATAGACAAATAAAGTGCAAAATTTGTGCAACTTTTCGTAATATAGGCATTTATAAAACAAAACTAACCGCCTATAAATCAGACAGTTAGTAAAAATCTATGAGGTCGCTAGCGGACTCGAACCGCTGTGCCCGGTTTTGCAGACCGGTGACTAAACCACTCATCCAAGCGACCTTTCGTGATTAGCGGTGCAAAATTACTGCAGTTTTTTGACCTGTGCAACTTTATCGGCACATTTTTTTACTGAATTTTTCTCGGGGCGTTGGCAGCAATCCCTCGATTTACAACTGGCACAAGCAGTTAGCGACGATTTCTTACCCCTGATGGAGCGGATCACCGACCTCAGTGCAGCCAGTACGGCAGCCAGTACGATCACGCCAGCAAGTACATATTGAATTACATCATTCATGATTCTATCATTCTTTTGTATTAAAGTTCTTCTTGACAAGCTTCACCAGGCGTGCCGGAGTCGAATCTGCAGGATACTCGGTAAAAGGCAGCACAGTGTGGCAACCATTCTTAAAGTCGCTGCAGCCAAATGCGGTTCGCCCCTTAACAAGGTGCCCTTTTCCGCACACAGGACAAGGTATTTCTTCAATACTATTCAGGCGTTTACGCTGTTTCTTGGGACCTTTGCTCTCTTTATCTGTTGGAGATTTAGGCTTAACGGGCTTTCCTTGCTCTATCGCAATGCTGCCACTGCTGTTGTCACGCAGCACATTAAGAACAATTTCACCAATCATCTGCTTAAGTTCATCGATGAATTGCGAGGCACTGAACTCACCACGTTCTATCATTCTTAATTTCTTTTCCCATAGACCTGTAAGTGCGGCGCTTTTAAGCAAAGGTTCATGTATTGTGTCAATAAGCTGAATGCCTGCTTGGGTTGGTGCCAAACTCTTGCGCTCCTTGCGGATATAGCGACGCTTGAACAGCGTCTCGATAATGGCTGCACGGGTTGATGGACGGCCGATGCCGTTTTCCTTCATCGCGTCTCGCAACTCTTCATCATCAACGGTCTTGCCGGCCGTCTCCATTGCGCGCAGCAGGGTACCCTCGGTGTAAGGCTTGGGCGGTTGAGTGGTGCGTTTAAGCACTGACGGCTCGTGGGGGCCGCTTTCGCCTTTCTCGAAATGCGGCATTACGCCATTATCCTCGTCATCAGCCTTTTGCTTCTCGTCATCCTCGCTCTTATCACCGGGTTTATTGTATAGTTCCCGCCATCCAGCCTTAAGGATTTCCTTTCCTGTCGCCTTGAAACCATATTCCCCCACCTCGGCCATCACAGTGGTTGTATTAAACTCACAGTCAGGATAAAACGCAGCGATAAAACGGACAGCAATAAGGTGATATACCCGCTTCTCCTCAGGTGTCATAGCTACGGTGGCAGGGTTTACATTGGTAGGGATAATCGCATGGTGGTCGGTCACCTTGCTATTGTCAAACACCTTTTTGCTCTTGGGTAACTTACTGAGCGCCAGAACAGGAGCGGTCAGGTTAGCATACGGCACCATCGCCTGCATGATCCCAGGCACTTGAGGATAAATGTCGTCGCTCAGGTAGATCGTGTCAACACGAGGATAGGTTGTCGCCTTTTTCTCATATAGCGACTGGATGGTCTTGAGAGCATCGTCAGCCGACATACCGAACTTTTTATTGCACTCTACCTGAAGGCTAGTGAGGTCAAACAAACGTGGCGGCGCCTCACGTCCTTTCTTGGTCTCGACCGAAGTGACCGTGAGCGGCAACTGCTTTATTTTCTCAACGATATCGTTGGCCTCGCCCTCGGTTTTAAAACGCCCTCGGGTACTGTTGAACGTCACACTACGGTATTTGGTCTTGAGTTCCCAGTAGTTCTCAGGGACAAAATTATCGATTTCGCGTTGGCGTACTACAATCATAGCTAGCGTTGGCGTCTGCACCCTACCCACCGATAGCACGTCGCGCGATCGAGAATATTTTAATGTGTACAAGCGGGTGGCGTTCATACCCAAGATCCAGTCACCTATCGCACGCGATAAGCCAGCAAAGTACAGATTATCAAAGTCTTTAGCATCCCTTAACTGGTCGAAACCCTTGCGAATACTCTCATCGGTCAAGGACGATATCCACAGGCGTTTGACAGGCTTGCCACACTGGGCCTTTTGATAAACCCAGCGCTGGATGAGTTCGCCCTCCTGACCCGCATCACCGCAGTTAATCACTTCATCGGCTGTTGATATCAAACTCTGGATAACCTTAAACTGTTGCTCGACACCTTTATCGTCTTTTAGCTTAATACCAAATCGTTGCGGTATCATAGGTAGTTGCCCTAGACTCCACCATTTCCACTGGTCAGTATAGTCGTTAGGCTCCTTAAGCTCGCACAGGTGTCCGAAAGTCCATGTGACCTGATAGCCATTGCCCTCAAAGTAGCCTTCGTGCCTGTCGTTGGCACCAAGCAATCGGGCAATATCGCGCGCCACGCTGGGTTTCTCAGTTACACAGACTTTCATCTAGTTAATAGTTAAGAGTTAACAGTTATTTGGTTGCTAGTTTGTTATTTGTATAAAATTAAAGTGATTATTTAATTTTTATTCGCCAAGGTGCTGTGCTTTAGCCTCGTTCCAAAGCTCGTCCATCTCGGCTAGGGTCAGTTCATTGACGTGGCGGCCTTGCTCGTTGGCTTTCTGCTCAATGTAGTTAAAGCGGGCAATGAATTTGCGGTTGGTGCGCTCCAATGCGTTGTCGGGCCTCACGCCATAGAGGCGTGCAGCATTGACCAGCGAGAAAAACAGGTCGCCGAATTCCTTCTCGCGATCGGCCATATCGTTTCCACGTAGCTCAGCCTCAACCTCATTGAGTTCTTCCTTGACCTTGTCCCACACATCCTCGCGATTCTGCCAATCGAAACCGACATTAGCGGCCTTCTCCTGGACGCGCTCTGCCTTGATGAGTGAAGGCAGACTGCGCGGCACACCGCTAAGTACCATCTTATTACCGTCTTTCTCACTCATCTTGATCAGTTCCCAATTCTTGAGCACTTGAGCGGCAGTGTCGGCCTTCTCGTCGCCAAAGACGTGTGGATGACGGTAGATGAGTTTCTCGCACAGAGCGTCGCACACATCAGCGATATCGAATTTGCCCTTCTCATCGCCGATCTTGGCATAAAAGACAATGTGAAGCAGCACATCGCCCAATTCCTTACGGATTTTATCGTCGTCCTCGCCCATGATGGCGTCGGCAAGTTCCATGGTTTCCTCAATCGTGTTGGGGCGCAGGCTCTCGTTGGTTTGCTTGCGGTCCCAGGGGCACTTCACGCGCAGCTCGTCCAAAATATCGAGCAGTCGTCCAAAGGCCTCCAATTTCTTCTCTCTGCTGTTGTTAGGCATGATTACAATTTGATTATTATCGTTTCAATCCACAAAATTACTCATTTTTTTTGAAAAATATAGTACTTTTGCCGTATGAGTAAAATCAAGCTGATACTATTGGGACTTCTACTGGGAATAGGAGGATGCGTTGAAGCCCAAATCCTCTGCAAGGAGTTTGTATACGAACCTCATTCATTCCCATCGTGTCATGCCTCGACCATCGCGTGCCTGCAGAACGGCGACCTGGTGACGGCATTCTTTGGCGGTTCCTATGAGGGAAGCCCTGATGTGTGCATCTGGGTTTGCCGCAAGACAACAGGCAGTGACCACTGGACCGAACCGGTGATGGCTGCGGACGGTGTCATCAACGACACCCTGCGCAAGGCATGCTACAATCCCGTGCTGTACCAAATGCCGGACGGCGAGCTGTGGCTATTCTTCAAGATCGGCTCCTGTGTGGCAGACTGGAGCGGATGGCAGACCCGTTCCAGTGACAACGGCGTTACCTGGAGCCCACGCGAACCGCTGCCTGACGGCTTCCTGGGGCCCATCAAGAACAAACCTGAACTCATCGGCAACCGCCTCCTGTGTCCCTCCAGCACTGAGAGTGACGGTTGGAAAATCCATTTTGAAACATACGACCTTGACACCCATCGTTGGCACAAGACTTCCGACATTGAGGCAGAGCTGGCCCCGTCGTTGCAAGAGCCTGGAAAGGTCACGCCTATCGGCGCCATCCAGCCGTCCATCATCAGGCTTGCCGACGGAACGCTGCAAGTGTTGTGCCGCACCCAGAACGGCAAACTCGCCACATCTTATTCCCATGACAATGGAGAGAGCTGGAGTCGCGTGGAACTGACCAACGTGCCCAACAACTGTTCTGGTACCGATGCCGTTACCGTCACCCCCACCCTGCATGCGCTCGTCTATAATCCTGTACAATCAGAGTTGGGAGACTACCGTGACCCTCGCACACCGCTTGATGTAGCAACAAGCATGGACGGCATCTATTGGAACAAGCTCGTCACCCTTGACCATGAGCCCGGAAGCGAGTTTTCTTACCCTGCCGTCGTCGTCGACCCCCGTGACAGCACCTTGCACATCACTTATACCTGGAAACGCCAGCGCATCGTCTATGCCCACGTGAAACCTTGAACTCAAAACAAGGGGGTTTTCTTTGGTGGAAGCATACTTTTACAGTAATTTTGCAGCCAATTTTAAAAACCATATCACGAAAACTATAATGACAAGAAAAACGCTGCTACTCTTCTTGTGTGCTACACTATTGGGAATCAATGCCATGGCACAAGGCAATAATACCCGCATGGGTGGTGATGACAATGATGACACCGAATCGCTTGCCGAGCGCATCTTCAATCTGGAGAAGAAAACCGACGCTTTCAACTTCCATATCAATTTCGCGTCAAGCCTGATGGCCGAGGACGCTAATCATGGCGAGTGGGATTCGAGGTTCATCTGCCGTGACCTGCGCCTGGACATCAAGGGCGACATCACGCCCAAGGTGTACTACCGCATTCGTCACTGTCTAAACAAAAGCCAGGAGGCAAAAGGCCTAGACTATCTCGCCAAAGCAACCGACATCATGATGGTGGGCTATCGTCCCAGCAGCAAGGTGGATATTGCCGCCGGCAAGCTCTGCCAGATTTGGGGTGGATTCGAGTACGACCAGAACCCCATGGAAATCTACCGTTACAGCGACATGGTTGAAATGATGGACATCTTCATGACCGGTGCGATGGTGAGCTACCGCCCCGTGCCCAGCCAGGAAATCGCTTTTCAGATAACCAACAGCTATAACGGCTCGTTTACCGAGGAATTAGGCGAAGACCCGCAGATTGTCACCAGCGACCTTCAGCGCCCCGAGAAACTGAGCCGCAGCCGAGCCCCATTCACCTATATCATTAACTGGAACGGCAACTTACTGAAGAACCAGTTGCAGACCCGCTGGGCGTGGGGTATCCAGACTCAGGCTAAGCACAAGTACTCGCGCATGATTACACTGGGTCAACAGCTAAACTTGCCTAATTACCAGCTGTATTTCGACTACTTCGGCGAATGGGACGATGTGGACCGCCTCCACTTTGCCACGACCGACCTGCAGGACAAGATTGCACCGGGTTCCACCCATCTGGGCAAGGTGCATAGCCACACCTTCATCGCCAAGATGAACTGGCAGTTTGCCCCCAAATGGAACCTGATGCTCAAGGGCACTTACGAGACGACTAGCGTTGCCAAAATTGACGACCTGCACAATTATCGCAAGTCCATTGGTTATCTGGGCAGCATCGAGTACTGGCCCGTTCCAAAACATGACTTCCGCGTGTTCCTGGCCTATCTGGGTCACAAGTATAATTTCAACAAGGCATGCGGCCTAGAGGACTACAATACCAATCGCGTGGAACTGGGCATCATGTATCGCATCAAGTGCTATTGACGGGCTGCAAAATGGTGGCAGAGCGACGTCCATTTAGCAAAGCTGCTATCATGGTTGAAAAACGTACCATAGGGGCTGCCGCGAATATGCGACAGCCCTTTTATTGTCACCGAAATGGGTTAAACTCGGGTTTTAATAATTATTTTGAGTTATAATTTTATAATGTGAGGAATTTACCCTACTTTTGTGGGAAGTTTAGAAAGACGTAATGAAATACCTTAGTCTGCCTGACAACGCGACGCGTATCCTCCCTTTCTACCTTGCGATGGAGGAGTATGCTGCACGTATCCTTGGAGAAGAGGATATCTTCTTCATGTGGCAGGTGGAACCCACTGTTATCTTTGGACGCAACCAACTGATGGACAATGAGGTGAACGTCGATTACTGCCGTGAGCACGGCATCGCCTTTTATCGTCGCCGCAGCGGTGGCGGGTGTGTGTATGCCGACAAGGACAACATCATGTTCAGCTACATCACGCGCAGCGATGAGGTACAAACGACTTTCTCGACCTACACGAGCGCTGTCGCCACCATGCTTCGCGGACTGGGGCTCAACGCCACTGCTAGTGACCGCAACGATGTGCTTATCGACGGCCGTAAGGTGAGCGGTAACGCTTTCTACCACATTCCCGGCCGCAGCATCGTCCACGGCACTATGCTCTTTGACACCAATATGGAGCACATGCTCAACGCCATCACCCCGTCTCGGGAAAAGCTGACCAGCAAAGGTGTGGAGTCGGTGCGCAGTCACATCACCGTGTTGAGCGAGCACCTGACGATGGACATCGAAGCGTTTAAGCACCACGTGCGTGAAACGCTGTGTGACGGCGAGATCCAGCTCACCGAAACCGATGTCGCAGAAATCGAGCGCTTGACCCTACCCTACCTGGAGCCATCGTTCCTGGTGGGCAATAATCCCAAGTGCGAGATTGTCAAGGGAGGCCGCATCGAGGGCGTGGGCAGCATCTACATGAGTATCACACTCAAGGGCGATATCATCCGTGACCTGTACCTGTCAGGTGATTTTCTGCCCCTGTGTGATGCACGCGAGAAGTTGCTCGGCAAGCTGCAAGGTGCTAATCTCACCGAAGCCTCGCTCCAAGCGGCTCTAGACGGCAGCGACGTGGGGCAATGGATAATGAATTTGAATAACAAACAATTTATATCTCTTTTAACCAATTAAAAACCATTAAAACTGTGACAGAAGAAATCAAAGTAACCTGTCTGCATGACAGGCACGTGGCGCAAGGCGCTCTCATGTCCCCGTTCGCGGGTTACGACATGCCCATCCAGTATGTAGATATCACCACCGAGCACAATGCAGTGCGTCAAAAGGTGGGTGTTTTTGACGTTTCGCACATGGGCGAGGTAGAAATCACCGGCCCTGATGCCGCCAAATTCACCAACTACATCTTCACCAATGACATCAACACCATTAAGGCCGGCCAGATTCTCTACGGCATGATGCTATACCCCGACGGCGGTACTGTTGACGACCTGCTGGTTTATCGTGTTGATGATAACGACTTCTTCCTGGTCATCAACGCAGCCAACATCGACAAAGACGTTGCTTGGATCATGGAGCAGGCAAAGAACTTCGACGTGAAGGTCGATCACCAGAGCGAGCAATACGGCCAGATCGCCGTTCAGGGTCCCGATGCCGAGAAGACCATGGGTACCGTGCTGAACATTGACACAACCGACCTGACGTTCTACACCTTCAAGAAACTGGAATATGACGGCAAGACCATCATCGTGAGCCGCACCGGTTACACCGGCGAGGACGGTTTTGAGGTATATGCCGATCCCGCTATCATCTGCAAGATGTGGGATATGCTCATGGAAGCTGGCGTACAGGCTTGCGGACTGGGTTGCCGCGACACCCTGCGCTTTGAGGCAGGTCTGCCGCTATATGGCGACGAGTTGACCGCCGAGATTTCACCCATCGCTGCCACCTTCGGCATGTTTGTGAAACTCGACAAGGAAGGCGGTTTCATTGGCCGCGATGCTTGCGCTCAGCAAAAGGCTGAAGGCACGCCCAAGAAACTCGTGGGTCTGGAGCTTGAAGGCAAGGCAATTCCCCGCCATGGCTATGACGTGCTTGATGGCGAAACCGTTGTTGGCTACATCACTACCGGTTATCACAGCATCACGCTGGACAAGAGCGTGGCATTCGCGCTAGTTGACCGTGCTGTTGGTGCCCTAGGCAACACGTTGAACGTACGCATCCGCAAGAAAGTGTTCCCCGCTACTGTAGTGAAGAAACGTTTCTATACGCCCAATTACAAGAAGTAAAAGATTAGCTTTTGAGAATTAAATAACAAACACAATATTAACTGATTAAAATTCTAAACACAATGAGTAAGATTATTGACGGACTCTATTACATGGAGTCACATGAGTATGTAAAGGTAGAAGGCGACTTCGGTTTTATCGGTATCACTGACTATGCACAGCATGAGCTGGGCAACGTGGTTTATGTTGACATGCCCGAGGTTGACGACGAGGTAACCGCAGGTGAGGAGTTTGGTGCTGTTGAGAGCGTTAAGGCTGCCAGCGACCTGATGTCACCCGTTAGCGGCACCGTTGTTGAGGTAAACGAAGCCCTCGAGGACGAGCCTGGTCTGATCAACAAGGACGCCTTTGAGAACTGGATCATCAAGGTTGAACTCAGCGACAAGAGCGAGCTCGACAACCTGATGGATGCTGCTGCCTACAAGGCCATGATTGGCGAGTAATTTTAAACTCACATTAATTAGACATCATTAAGACAAATAATGAGTTATAAGTTTTATCCGCACACCGACGAGGAGATGCGTGCCATGCTAGCCACGGCAGGCGTCAAATCGCTGGACGACCTCTATCAGGACGTGCCCCAGGAACTCCAGCTCAAGAAAGAGTATGAGTTGCCCGAGGCTATGAGCGAGATTGAAGTGCGCCGCTTCTTTGATGAACTAGGCATGGGAAACATCACCATGCGCTCGTTCCTGGGAGCTGGCTACTATGACCACTACAGCCCCGCCGTCGTTCAAGACATCGTGGGCCGCAGTGAGTTCCTCACCGCCTATACCCCCTATCAGGCTGAGATTTCGCAGGGTACCCTGCAATACATCTTTGAGTACCAGAGCATGATGGCCGAGCTGACCGGCATGGAGGTATCAAATGCCTCGATGTATGACGGCACAACGGCTACTGCCGAGGCCATGATGATGGCTGTCTCAAATGCCAAGAAGCGCAACCGCGTCCTGGTAAGCGAGACCGTTAGCCCCTATGTCCTGCGCGTGTTGAAGACTTACGCCAAGTATCAGGGCATCCAAATTGACATGGTTCCCGCTAAGGGTGGCGTGATGGATCACGAGGCCCTCAAGGCTGAGGTCGAGAAGGACGATGTGGCTGGTGTCATCGTTGCTACGCCCAACTTCTACGGCATCCTCGAGGACTACACCGGTGTTGCCGACTTGTGCCACGAGCATAAGACGCTGCTCATCATGCACTGTGTCGCTACCGCATTGAGCGTTGTCAAGAGCCCCGCCGAGTGGGGTGCTGACATCGCAGTGGGCGACGGCCAGAGCCTGGGTATCCCCTTGAATTATGGTGGTCCCTATGTTGGCTTCCTGTGCACGACTAAGAAGCTCATCCGCAAAATGCCGGGCCGCATCGTTGGTGCCACCAAGGATGCTGACGGCAAGCGCGCGTTTGTGCTTACCCTGCAAGCTCGTGAGCAGCACATCCGCCGCGAGAAAGCCACAAGTAACATCTGCTCTAACCAGAGCCTGATGGCGCTGTATGTGACCGTTTACATGGGTCTCATGGGCGCTAAGGGCCTGCGTGAAGTGAACGAGATCAGCTACAGCAACGCCCATTACCTGGCCGACAGCCTGGTTAAGACGGGATTGTTTGAGATGGCTTATCCTGACAAGCCTTTCCTCAACGAGTTTGCAGTGAAAACCAAGCTCAATATCGACGAGTTGCAGGAATTCTGCGGTGAGCAGTACCTGCAATGCGGTCTCAAGATTGCCGATGACACGCTGTTGCTGGCAGTTACCGAGACCTATAGCCGCGAGGACTGTGATGACCTGGTTGACGCATGTGTAACCTTTAACCAAGAACAGGAGGGCAAATAAGTTATGAATAACACCTATTACGGAAAACTCATATATGAGTTGTCGCAACCTGGCCGCCAGGGCTATTCCCTGCCCGAGAACAGGTGTGCCGAGTACAAGATGAGCGACCTGCCCAAGGGGCTGATGCGTGAGAACGCGCCGCTGCTGCCCGAAGTTGACGAGTTGAGCGTTGTGCGTCATTACACCAACATGAGCAACAACAACTTCGGTGTTGACACGGGTTTCTATCCCCTGGGTTCATGCACGATGAAGTACAATCCCAAAATTAACGAGGAGATTGCCGCCCACCGCGAGTTCACGGGTCTGCACCCGCTGCAGAATCCCCTAACTACTCAGGGTGCGCTGGCTGTGTACTACTTCCTGCAGACCAGTCTTGCCGAAATCTCAGGCTTGAGTGAGTTCACATTGAACCCCTATGCAGGAGCCCACGGTGAGTTGACCGGCCTGATGATCATGCGTGGCTACCACATGGAGCGCGGTGACATGAAGCGCACCAAGGTGATCATCCCCGACAGTGCCCACGGCACCAACCCCGCCAGCTCGGCCGTTTGCGGTCTCGACGTAGTGACTGTTAAGAGTCGCCCCGACGGCACTGTTGACGTTGACGACCTGCGTCCGTTGCTCGATGACACCGTTGCCGGCATGATGATGACCAACCCTAACACGCTGGGCATCTTTGAGCAGAACATCGGTGTGATTGCCAAGGCTGTTCATGAGGCTGGCGGTCTGATGTACTATGATGGCGCTAACCTCAACCCCATGCTGGGCAAGGTGCGTCCCGGTGACATCGGCTTCGATATCATGCACATCAACCTGCACAAGACCTTCTCGACGCCTCACGGCGGTGGTGGTCCCGGTAGTGGTCCTGTTGGCGTTCGCGCTGGCCTGGAGCACCTGCTCCCCAATCCCCGCGTCGTGAAAGTGAGCGAGGATGATTACGACTACTTCAAGGTAGAGTGCAGCGACAAGTCCATCGGCAGCATCAGCGGTCACCTGGGCAACTTTGGTGTGATGATGCGCGCTCTGGCCTACATCTTGACGCTCGGTCGCGACCAGCTCAAGTGGGTAGGCCCGTTGGCAACACTCAACGCTAACTACATCAAGGAGTCGTTGAAGGACGTCTTTGAACTGCCCATTGGCGGCGTATGCAAGCACGAGTTTGTATTTGACGGATTAAAGGACAAGTCAACTGGCGTGACTACGCTCGACGTGGCTAAGCGCCTGTTGGACTATGGTTTCCATGCTCCCACCATTTACTTCCCCTTGCTGTTCCACGAGGCACTAATGATTGAGCCCACCGAGAACGAGAGCAAGCAGACGCTGGATGAATTCATCCGCATCATGCGCGTCATCGCTCAGGAAGCCAAGGACAATCCCGAGATGGTGAAGAGTGCTCCGCACAACACGCCCGTTCGTCGTCTCGACGACACCCAGGCTGCGTTGCATCCCATCGTAACCTGGCGCGAGTTGGTTGCTGATAGTCAAGTTGCTGATAGTCAAGTTGCTGAATAATCAGCAACTTTCCTGATTAGTGATTAGAGATGAGTGATTAGCGAGGGAACACCTCCAGCCAATCAACTAATCTCTAATCACTAATCTCTAATCGTTAATCACTAATCTTTTATCTAGCATGTTTGACATTATTATAATTGGAGCAGGCCCTGGCGGTTATGAGACCGCTGCCGACGCTGCCGCTCATGGGCTGACAGTAGCCATCGTTGAGCGTGACCAGATGGGTGGTACCTGCCTGAATCGTGGCTGTATCCCCACCAAGGCTCTGTGCCGTAATGCCGAGGTTGTCAACCTGATGCGCGAGAGCGAAATTTGGGGTGTCAAGACGGGAGAAATCGCCTTTGACTACGCTCCTGTATTTGAGCGCAAGGAAGCTGTCGTGAAGCAACTGCGTGAAGGTGTGGAAATGCTTATGGGTGCTCCCGGCATCACCGCCATCAAGGGAGAAGCAATCCTGAAGGACGCCAATACCGTTGTGGTGAACGGTGAGGAATACCAGGCGAAAAACATCATCATCGCTACCGGTTCCGCTCCTCGTGGACTGCCTATTCCCGGCGCAGAGTTGGCCATGACCAGCGACGATATCCTGGCTATGGAAATGCTGCCCAAGAGCCTGTGTATCGTGGGTGGTGGTGTCATCGGCATGGAGTTTGCCGCTGTGTTCAGCACATTTGGTGTTGAGGTCACCGTCATCGAGTACTGCAAGGAAATCCTGCCGCCGTTTGACAAGGATGTGGCCAAGCGCCTAAAGACCGTCCTGAGCAAGCGTGGTATCATAATTATCACCAGTGCTGCCGTGAACGGCATTACCAAGGGCGAAGACGGCATGACAGTAACCTATGAACTCAAGGGTAAACCCCAGAGTGTTACAGCTGAGAATGTGCTGATGTCGGTGGGTCGCCAACCTGTTTTGCCTCAGGGTCTTGACGCTGTGGGCGTTACTGTTGGCCGCCGTGGCATCGAGGTCGATGACAACATGATGACCAATGTGCCGGGCGTGTATGCCATTGGTGACGTGAACGGTCGCATGATGCTCGCCCATGCCGCTAGTGCCCAAGGACAGCGCGCCCTGCATGCCATCATGGGCAAGGCCGACAACATCAAGCTCGATATCGTGCCCAGCGCCGTATTCACTGTGCCCGAGTTGGCCATGGTGGGACTGACCGAGGAGCAGTGTGCCGAGAAGGGCCTTGATGTAACTGTGAAGAAAGCATTCTTCCGCAGCAACGGCAAGGCTGTCTCTATGAATGAGACCGACGGCCTGTTGAAGATGATTGTCGATAATGCGACACGCCAGATTGTGGGTTGCCACATCTGTGGCGCTCACGCAGCCGACCTCATCCAGGAAGTAGTCACCGCCATGAATGCCGGCGCCACCGTTGACCTGCTGGCAACGAGCATCCACGGCCACCCCACCCTGAGTGAAGTGACCCTAGCTGCTGCCCGCCAATTTTAAATCTTTTTACAAGCTATTAGCTTGAAATACTACAGACGACAAGCCACCTGCTAAAAAGTGGGTGGCTCGTCGTTTATACTGCAATTATTCCATCTCTAGCACATTAGAAATAATGCATAACGGGCAAAACAACTTGAAACATCAACTAAAAGGAAGAATTGGAGCTACAACATGGCATTATTTCCATAAAAGCATGACAGGCATTTTGTAAGGATAGGAATTTATTTGTAATTTTGCAGTTAGTTTTTTTGATACGTAGAAATCATTACAAAATGAGTGAAGATAATAATAACAAACTAAGAGTCGGTATCACCTTGGGCGACACCAATGGTATCGGCATTGAAGTGGCAATGAAGGCTATCGGAGTGCCTGAAATGATGGACATGTGTGTTCCAGTTCTTTATGGCTCAAGCCGCATCGTGAGCTATCACCGCAACGCCTGCAATTTGCCCGGATTTCAAATCAATCACACCAAGAACGCAGAGCAAATCAAATCCAATATGCCTAACCTGATTGAATGCATAGATCAGGAAATCAAGGTAGAACTTGGTCAACCCAGCAAGCAGGCAGGCCTTGCATCTTTTATCGCACTTGAGGCTGCCGTCCGTGACCTGAAGGGTGGCTTGATTGATGTGCTCGTGACGGGTCCGATTAATAAGGATAACATCCAGAGTGAGCAATTCCACTTCCCTGGCCATACCGAGTATCTGGAGAGTGCCGCCGGCGATGGAGAAAAAGCACTCATGATCATGTGTACCGATAATCTCCGCATTGCCTTAGCCACTACTCATCTGCCTCTGGGAGAAGTTCCCGGTTCACTCACTATCGAAGGTATTCGAGAGAAACTGCGCATGTTCAATTCAGCACTGAAGCGTGACTTTAATATCGACAGACCACGCATCGCTGTTCTCTCACTCAATCCCCATGCAGGCGAGAACGGTATGCTCGGCCATGAGGAGAGAGAAATCATTATTCCCGCCCTCCAGCAGTCACTTGACGAGGATGGGGTTCAGTGCTTTGGACCATACGCCTCTGACGGTTTCTTTGGTGCTCGTCATTACCGCCGTTTTGATGGTGTGCTGGCCATGTACCACGATCAAGGCCTCATTCCGTTCAAGACTATCGCCATGGATGAAGGTGTGAACTTCACCGCAGGTTTGCCTATTGTACGCACCAGCCCCGACCATGGAACTGGATATGATATCGCCGGACAAGGCATTGCAAACGAGTCATCGATGCGTCATGCCATCTACATGGCCCTAGACATCTACCGCAACCGGGTACGTTATGACGAGGCCCGCCAGAATCCATTACCCAAGTTGTTCCAAGACCGAGGTCGCGACAATGTGAAACTCGATCTAACTAAAGGCGAATAACCACACACGACAGGGATTTATATGATAAAGGGTATAATCTTTGATTACGGCGGCACCTTGGATAGCCGTGGCGTGCACTGGAGCGAGGTGCTGTGGCAAGGCTATCAGCAAGCCGGTGTGCCTATTGACAAGGAAACATTCCGTACGGCATACGTTGAGGGTGAGCGTGCGCTCGCCCGTGAACGCATCATCCTGCCGCAGGATAATTTTCACACCCTTTTGCGTAAAAAAGTGGCTCTGGAGATTTCTTACCTGCCCGACCAGCCCGATGATGCTACCCGCGACCGCTGGGTCGACCAGATCGCATCATATTGCGATAACGCAGCCCGACAGTGTATCAACGAGGCCATGCCATTATTGGAAAAACTGCACGACAATTACCCAATGATGCTTGTGAGCAACTTCTATGGCAACATTGATGAGGTGCTGCGCGATTATGGCATCCGTCACCTGTTTAAAGGCATCATTGAGAGTGCAGTAGTCGGTGTGCGCAAGCCCAACCCCACCTTGTTCAAGCTTGGCGTTGATGCTTTGGAACTGGCTCCAAATGAGGTGCTTGTCGTTGGTGACAGCCTGCGCAAGGATATAGAGCCTGCTGAGCAACTGGGTTGCCAAGTGCTGTGGCTCAAGGGCAAAGGATGGACCAAGGAGGAAGACCTGCAAACCCATCCCCATACAATAACCAGTGTTTTGCAAGTGAACGACTGGCTCAATCAATTAGCATAACGATACTCCTTAATCATATAGACAAAGACAGCTATGAACTATGCCATTATCGCTGCGGGTGAAGGTTCCCGCCTAGCCCAAGAAGGTGTTGCCAAACCCAAACCCCTTGTTGAACTGCAAGGCGAGCCCATGATTGGACGCCTGATCAACATCATGCTCAGATGTAATGCCGAGAGCATCAGCATCATCGTCAATGAGCACATGACCGAGGTAAGGGAATATCTCGAGAGCTTGGTATTGCCTGTTCCTCTGAACCTTGTTGTCAAAACAACTCCCAGTTCGATGCACAGCCTATGGCACCTGAGCCGTGTGATTCCCAACGGAAAATTCTGCCTGACAACAGTTGACACCATTTTTAAGGAGAACGATTTCAAAGGATACATCGAAGCCTTTGAGAATGACGAGTCTCACGACGGCATGTGGGCAGTTACCCCGTTTGTAGATGATGAGAAGCCCCTTTGGGTTGATGTTGATGACGAAATGAATATCACAGCATTCCGCGACAAAGCTTGGGACGGTGCGCGTTATGTGTCAGGCGGCGTGTACGCGATGACCGACCGAGCTTTTGAGGTACTGGACAACTGCATTGAGCAAGGAGTCAGCCGCATGCGCAACTTCCAGCGGGCACTAGTTGACGCTGGCTATCACCTGCAGGCCTATAGCATAGAGAAAATCGTGGACGTGGACCATGCCAACGATATCGCTACTGCTGAGGCTTTTCTAAATGCATAGAATTAAGCATTTTTACCCGTCGTGTAGGCTTTTTTCAGTCGAAGGGGCCTTTCTTTAAGCAGAAAACTATTCATAACCAATACTTTGTTATTGGTTTATAGTATATTTGCAAAAAATCGATGACATATTAAAGGGCATACCATTATTATAAATCATAAACTACTAGACAATGAAAAATCTTTTGCGAAACATCTCCCTATTGCTAATGGTGCTCATTGGCATGCAGGCTACGGCGGCAGTACCTAGCGGGTACTATAACAACGCCAAGAGCAAGAGCGACCAAGCGCTGATGAGTGCCTTGCACCAAATCATTAAGGGTCACACTAAGCGTAGCTATGACCAGTTGAAGATCGACTTCAAAACCACTGACTGCAACGGTAATATCATTATTGACCGCTACTCAGATTCACAGTTCACCTATGACACGGACTTCTGTGGCACATATAACGGCGTGGGCGACTGTTACAACCGTGAGCACTCGATTCCCAACAGCTGGTGGGGCGGTTCATCTAGTGATACGGCCTATACAGATCTTCATCATTTGATTCCTACTGATGGCTGGGTTAACTCTGAACGTGGCAACTATCCGTTTGGTAATTGTGCCAATGGCACTCCCAAGGGTACCGGTAAACGTGGAACTTGCACGTTCAGTGGCTACAATGGCACCGTGTTTGAAGTGGCCGATGAGTACAAGGGCGATTTCGCACGTATGTATTTCTACTTTGCAGTGCGCTATATGACACGCATCAGCTCGTATACCAGCGGATTGGGTAGTGTTGTGTTTACTTCTAGTAACTACAAATGCTTGACGACATGGGCCATCAATCAGTTGCTCGAGTGGCACCGCAATGACCCGGTAAGCACACTCGAGACGACACGCAACGATGCCGTCTACGGACTACAGCGCAACCGCAACCCCTTTGTTGACTATCCTGAGCTGGTTGAATACATCTGGGGCAACATGCAGGGCAATGCATGGAACAGCGGTTCCACTCCTACCCCCACATTGACGTCTCCCACTAATGGCTCAACTGTGAATGTCGGCACGAACACGGGCAACGGCGTGAGCAAGACCATCAACGTGAGTGGCAGTAACTTGACCAAGGCGTTAACCGTGAGCGTGAGTGGAACAGGATTCACAGTAACCCCCACAAGCATAACAGCAGCCAACGCAAACGCTGGCACCACGATAACAGTTACCTATAACGGTACCGCCACCAATGCGACAGGCACGTTGACCATCAGCAGCAGTGAGGTAAGCTCAACTGTCCACCTCACCGCAAGCTACAATAGCGGTAGCGGTCCCGATGAGGTCATTGAAACTTGGGAAGGATGCACCGTCGGTGGCTACTGGACCCAGGAGGTACAAGGAGCCGCATTCAAATGGTACTTCAGCAATGCTGGACTCTATGCACGTGATAATGATCACTGGAACGGCTCACTTGGCTGCTGCTTTGGCAAGAATGCTGATTCCTATATACAGATGTCTGAGGACGTTACTGGTGGAGCCAGCAAGCTTACTTTCTATGCGGCAAAATATGGCAATGATGCAAATCCCACAATGAAAATCCATTATAGCACCAATGGTGGAAGCACATGGACTGAAGTGGCTACTTGCACGCTCAATGGGACCTGGCAGCAGTATAGCTATAATTTGAACTTGACGGGCAATGTTCGTTTCAAGTTTGTTCAGACTGCAGGCTCGCGTCTCAATATTGATGATATCGCCATCACCAGCAATGCAGGCACTGTGACTAATCCACAAATCACTGCTCCGGCTAACGGTTCAACAGTGAATGTAGGTACAATTGCCGCTAATGAAACCTCGGTGAGCAAGGTTATCACTGTAAAGGGAACTGACTTGACCAAAGCGTTAAACGTCAGTGTCAGTGGAACAGGCTTCAGCGTTACGCCGTCAACAATCAGTGCGGCTAATGCCAACAACGGCACCAACGTGACTGTAACCTACACATCAAGCACCGCAGGAAGCGCAACAGGTACACTCACCATCAGTAGCAGCGAGGCTAGCACCACTGTGAACTTGACAGCAAGTAAGATAGCGATGCCAGTTATCACAATTTCATCTCTCAACGTGATGGAAGCAGATCAAAATGGCGAATCTACCATCGTTCAGGGCACAGTATCAGCCAATAACAACGATGAAGACATCCAGTTGAGTGTGATGGAGGGCAATTTCGAAATCAGCCTCAACAGGCTTAATTGGGCACAATCCCTCACACTTGATGCCAGTGGTGAAGTATTCTATGTTAGACTTGCTAACACCAGCAATGCAGGCGAGTTTTACGGATCATTGTCAGCAACCACAAGTATAGCTAGTGCGTATGCCGACCTGCAAGGCACAGTACACGAGAAATCTATTCTCTATGGCGATGTGAACATGGATGGCAATATCAGCATCAGCGATGTCACTGCACTCATCGACTTCCTGCTAGGGACTCAAATTGAGGTATTTGATATCCTTGCTGCCGATGTCAATCAGGACGATGCTATTTCCATTGGCGATGTGACAGCGCTCATTGACAAGTTGTTGAATCCGACAAGCGCACTAATGGCTAATAGCTGGTATGCAGTTCCTGTGGCTAACGGCATTGCCATTAACAATCCATTGGGTGAAATGATTGAAATTTACAACCTCGATGGTGAATGTTTAACCAGCACCAACGATAGTCAAAGTGAGATTGTTTTACCAGTAGGTATTTACATGGTATCAGGCGACACGATTTCACACAAGGTCGTTGTTAAGTGAGATTGTCTTTAATTGATAAAAAAGCACGCGGTCACTATGAGCCGCGTGCTTTTCTTATTCAATATTACGTTCTTTTAACGACCGATACAATGGTACTCAAATCCTGCTTGATGGAGTTCATCACTATCCAGGATATTCCTGCCATCTAAGATTAATCGACCATTCATCTTCTGTAATAACGTTTTTATGTTAGGCAAACGGAACTCTTTCCACTCGGTAACAAGCATGAGGACATCGGCACCATCGGCAGCGTCATACATATCCTTTGCATAAGACACAATGTCACCGACCCTGCGACGGCATTCATCCATCGCAACCGGATCATAGACCTTGACAGTTGCACCAGCTTTAGTCAGCAAGTCGATCAGCACCAATGATGGGGCTTCACGCATATCATCGGTCTCGGGCTTAAATGCCAATCCCCACATAGCCACTTTCTTGCCCTTTATCGCTTCCTCATCACCATAATATGCCACTAATTTACGGTACAAGACCAGTTTTTGGTCAGCATTGACATCTTCAACCGCTTGAAGCACACGCATCTGATATCCGCTATCGGCAGCTGTTTTGATGAGTGCTTTTACGTCCTTAGGGAAGCACGAACCGCCATAACCGCAACCTGCATAAAGAAACTTTTTGCCAATGCGAGTATCGCTACCAATACCCTTTCGCACCATGTTCACATCAGCTCCAACCAATTCACATAGATTGGCGATGTCGTTCATAAAGCTAATGCGAGTTGCCAGCATTGAATTAGCGGCATACTTAATCATTTCAGCCGACGGGATATCAGTAAAAATGAGACGGTCGCTCACAATCATAAATGGCTTGTAAAGCCTAGCCATCAATTTGCGTGCCCGCTCACTTTCAACACCGACGACCACACGATCAGGACTCATGAAGTCTTTAACCGCATTGCCTTCTTTCAGGAACTCAGGGTTGCTGACCACATCAAACTCGATATGAGCACCTCGACGGGTCAACTCCTCTTCAATCACGGCCTTGACTTTCTTAGCTGTACCCACTGGAACCGTACTCTTGGTAACAACCACTATGTAGTGGTTAATGAATTTGCCTATTGTGCGTGCTACCTCGAGCACATATTTCAAATCGGCACTTCCATCCTCGTCAGGAGGCGTTCCCACAGCACTGAACACAATGTCCACATCATTCAAGACATCTTCTAGACGGGTTGTGAAATTGAGCCTTCCTGACCGCACGTTTCTATGGACCAAGGTTTCAAGCCCAGGCTCATAAATGGGAACCTCACCTCGCCTAAGTGAGCTTATCTTGTTCTCGTCAACGTCAACACAAGCCACATGGACACCCATTTCACTGAAACAGGTGCCCGTAACCAATCCGACATATCCGGTTCCTACAACCGCTATTCTCATTGATTTATGACGATACTCATCCTTACAATGGATGGATTATTGCTGGTTTCCAGTGACACCAAATTCATTAGAAACGGCAGCATCCTTAGGTGTATCATCGACGTAGTAACCACCACTGTCACCACCATAGCCATAGCCATAACCGTAGCCATAACCGTAGCCGTAGCCCTTGCCATAGCCATAAGCATAGGAGTAGTTATAGCGGGTCTTACTCATCTTAATATCATTGATGAGAATCGTCAAGTTCTTAATCTTGTGCTCATCATAGAGGCGCTCTAGCTCATACATATACTGTTGCTCTACCCTACCGTCACGAACAACATAGATTGTCAAATCAGCATAACGGTTAACCACAGCAGCATCAGCAATCAGATTGTAAGGCACAGTATCCAGAATAATGAAATCATATTCCTTTTTAAGCTGTTCAATCATCTCACTCATCTTGTCAGTCAACAACAGAGCGGTAGGATTGGGAGGGATTGCGCCCACACTAATAATGTCAAATCCCTCATGCAATGCACCGCGGTGAATGACCTTATTCAAATCAGGTTCCTTGCCAGACAAGTATGCCGTGACACCTTTACCATCCTGGACACCCACATATTCAGAGAATTTACCTTTACGCAAGTCAAGGTCAATAACAATGACCTTCTTGTTAACGTAAGTGTAAGAAAGAGCCAAGTTAACAGCAACGAAGCTCTTACCCTCACCAGACATCGTAGAAGTGAACTGGATGACCGTTGCATCTCCGTCAGGATTATTCTGGCTGGTGACAAAGTCTAGGTTATTTCGGACTATACGGAAAGCCTCGTTCATGCGGTCATTAGATGTCTCGTTAACGACAATCTCGCCCGTAACGTGTTCTTTTTTAGCCGGCAATTCGCCCAAAATAGGTATATCGCAAGCTTCCTCAATCTCTCGGCGAGTATGAATTGTCTTATCAAGAGAGAAGTACCAGAACACACCATAAAGTACGAATGCAGGAATTAAAAGACCAATTACCATACCAGTCAAAACAATACGTGACAAGGGCGCTGTAATGGGCACAGGATTAGGAATAGCAGGTTCCATCACCTTAGCATTAGGCTCGGTAATAGCCATCTGCAGCATATTTTCCTCACGTTTGTTGAGTAGATAAAGATAAAGCTCCTCTTTAATTTTCTGCTGACGAGTTACCTCAGTAATCGCTTTTTCATGAGAGGGATTGGCCGTCATGCTGCTCTTTGCCATATTTTGCATTCGCTGAGCCTGGCTCTGCCTTGTTCTCAAGGAACCTATGTAATTATCCAAACTGGCAAGAATTGTTTTCTTTTGTGTAGCAAGTGATGCACTGAGTTCCTTCATAACCGGATTCTCAGCACTAGAAGTAGCAGCAATCTTCTGATACTCCTGCATTGCGGTATTATATTCAGTAATCTGATTGGTTATACCCGAATTACTCATACCGGTATTAACAGGAATCAGATCGCTTGGTCCCATACCAGCAATAAAATGACGAATTTGGGAAGCAATGTTGATCTCAAGGCTAACATCCTCGGTGTTACTAATTTGCTGCATCGTATTAGAGGGAGTACCCAGCATGACCGAATTAGCCGAATTAGCCGTTAGGATGGCCACTTCATTATCCACGTCACCCAAGTCCTTTGACAGATCTGCCACACGCTCTTCTATAAAGGCCTCAGTACTGCGAGCAACCTGATTCATGTCGTTGATGCCCTCTTGGTTATAGGCTACAACCAATGCATTCAACATATCTGCACACATCACAGGATTCTCGCCCCTTATTGCAAGATTCAATACGTCACTATGCTCGTCAGCCTGCTCAACTACCACCGACTTAGAAAATCCTCTTGCCAAGTCAATTGGATTGCTTATCCTAACTATAATGGTAAAATCAATATGGGTTGATGGATTAAACAAATTCGACTTCGCAATCGCTACAGGACCATACTCGGTATTAACCTTACTACCAAAGTGAGCTTTCTTCCATTGACCGTCATTTACCTTGAATTCAAAATCATTTTCACTTTTCGGCACGATTGTTATGGAAAACCTCTTGGTCACTTCCTTTAATGGTGTGACTTGCACGGGAGTGTCTTTATAGATATTCACATCGCGCAAGAACTTATGGCCATAGTACTGGACATTCAATCCCAAAGAATTGACCACAATCTCCATGACACGTGAAGACCTCAACTTGTGAGGCTCATTGGGGATATAGTTAACCGTGTTAAGGCCTAAATCACTGAACGTCATCGAAGGGGTACCCTGGGCACTGTCCTTTGAGCGGATAAGGATAGATGATTTTGCCACATAAAACTGTGACTGACTCTTTCCATACAAGTAAGCAAGACAGGAACAAACGATCATGGACAGGATGAACCAATACCAGTTGTAGGCACATGCCACGAACAAGCGATCCCACTTGATACCATTACGCAAACGTCTTTTCTTTTTCTTCTCAGCCGCCGCTTTCGCAGCAAAATCTTCTTGAATTATTTCTTGCATGATAAGCTAATTTTATTCTAATAATTCTAATTTTTTCATATTATCAGGTTAAGGATTTCCCTCCACCGCATAATACGGTGCAAATTTAGTGCAAATCAATTAATGTGACAAAAGAAACTATCATAAAATTTATGAATTTTGAACAATCAAACCTATCGGAAACAAACGGCATAAAAATAAGACGGCAACCAAATCATGGCTACCGTCTTCTATCATGAAAAAATATAATGCTTAATCGATTTCTTCGTCAGCCTCATAGCCGCCCATCTCACGGATGGCGTTCTTGAGCATTACATACTGCTGGAACAGATGATTAACGGGAATCTCGTCCTGAGTATAGTCATGCATCGGGCTCTTGAGGAAGAAGCTCAGGAATCGCTGGGTACCGTAACGGCCTGCGCGGTGAGCGAGATCCATAAGCAGACACAAGTCGAGGCACAACGGTGCAGCAAGGATTGAGTCACGGCAAAGGAAATTAATCTTGATCTGCATAGGATATCCCATCCAGCCAAAGATGTCGATGTTATCCCAACCCTCCTTATTATCGTTGCGAGGAGGATAATAGTTGATACGTACCTTGTGGTAGTAGTCACTATACAAATCGGGCTGCTGGTCAGCAACAAGGATAGACTCTAGAGTCGACAGCTTGCTCACCTCTTTAGTGCGGAAGTTTGCGGGCTCATCAAGTACGAGGCCATCACGGTTGCCAAGGATGTTGGTTGAGAACCAACCATTCAGACCCAACATACGGGTACCAATAATGGGAGCGAAACCGCTCTTCACCAGAGTCTGGCCAGTCTTGAAGTCCTTGCCGGCAATGGGGACTTGAGTCTTCTCGGACATTTCCCACATAGCGGGGATGTCAACGGTGGTGTTAGGAGCGCCCATGATGAAGGGGCAATCCTCTGCCAGTGCAGCGTAAGCGTAGCACATTGAGGGAGCAACCTTGTCAACAACGTTGTCCTTCATAGCCTGCTCAAGGGCTGCCATGGTGCCATGATACTTCATATCAGGCTCAACATAGATCTCGGTTGATGCTGCCCACAGCACAACGACACGATCCACGCCAGTCTCTTTCTTGAAAATGCGGATATCTTCGCGAACCTGCTCGGTCATGTCCCAACGGTCCTTGCACTGCTTCACGTTGTCACCGTCCAGACGCTTAGCGTAGTTCTTATCGAAAGCGGCCTTCAGGGGCTTGATCTTCAGCAACTCGTCCTTAACGGGCTCAATGTCCTTCTCCTTGAGCACCTCAGCGTTGATAGCGCTCTCATAAGCATTTGCGGGATAGACATCCCATGCTGCAAACACGATGTCATCAAGAGTGGGCATTGAAACAATGTCCTTATAGTGTAAGTATTTCTTGTCCTCGCCTTTTCCTACACGGATTTTGTCATACTGTGTCATGCTGCCAACGGGCTTTGCAAGACCCTTACGCGCCATCATCACACCAGTCATAAAAGTAGTGCTCACAGCACCTAATCCTACTACCATAATACCCAATTTGCCGGTAGCGGGCTTAACATTTGCTTTTGCCATAATCTTTTATTAGTTAATGTTATAAGTTGATATCAATGTTTTTTTACTCGACCCAAAACAGGGTTTTGTTCAATCAAGAGCGTTTTTCTCTCGACAAAAACGGCGCTAAATTACAGTCTTTTTTTGATATAGGGAACGAAATGTCTTAAAAAAATGATAAAAATTTATTAAACAATCACTATCTTCTATAATTTTTGCAAAATTCAAACAAATTATAGACTTGATTGTTAAATAAGCTTAACTGTACGTCTCATTTCAGAAGACGGTTTTTGGTAATTTTCAATATTTTTATTGGCCCAGTGAGCCTCGATAACATTTTTTTAGAATGCAGGCCTGGTATATCCTGATCATCCTATAAACCAAAACTCATGACCGGTTAAAACCAGCCAATACCAGGATGACACTTCCAAGCCATCAACATCACAGAGCCAATCTTAAACCGATTCTATCAGACTTGTATGAAACACTCTGTGGATAACGAAAAGTTATACGGCAATTAGCTGCTTTGTCATTCCAACTGCCACCACGAAAGACTTTATGAGAGCCATGAGTGGGGCCTATAGGATCTGTTTGAGGATCTGCTGTATAGGTTGAATACCAATCATAGCACCACTCGTTCACATTACCACTCATATCAAAAAGGTTCAACTCATTAGGGTTTTTAGTGGCCACATCATGTGTTCCATAATCGGGATGCCCCTCGCCCATATTCCCACTATTAGTAACGTACCACCCCACTGACATAAGCGCATCACTGCCAGCGAAAATATAATTTTCACTCCTGTTACCACCTCGCGCGGCATATTCCCATTGGGCCTCTGTCGGTAAATGGAAGACCAACCCGGTGCGTTCATTCAGAGAACGAATAAATACGTCACACTCACTCCATGAAACATTTTCCACAGGATGTTGTGGATGTCCCTTAAAACGCCCAGGTATATGGCCCATCACAGCACCCCATAGCTCCTGAGTCACCTCAGTCACTCCAATCATGTAATTAGATATCGTCACCTCATGTTGAGGTTTCTCATTAACATTAGACCCCAGTTGGCCCAACTCTGCTCCCATCATAAAAACTCCACCCCTAACAGGAAGCATATAAAACGAAACCCCATTAACATCCACTTTCTTTAAAACGGCAATTTGGCACGTCGCTTTTTTATCTTTATAACTAACAATAATATCACACACACCTGGGGCGATTGCTGTGACTAAGCCATTATTGACTGTAGCGACCGCATCATCAGTTGAAGTCCATACAAGTGGAACTCCTCCGAGATATTCAGGCAACAATTCAACTTCAAGCGTAATCACTTCTTCCACATCCATTGTGAGATAATCATCGCTAAGAACGATAGATTGTAGAGTATCATCAAGCACCACAACGTGGCATATTGCCGTCACTCCCCGACATTCAGCTACGATATCACACTTTCCCGGTGCTATAGCTGTGATTAAGCCCTCCTCAACAACAGCTATCGTTTCATCAGTAGAATACCATACGATCTCAGCAGATGCACTCTCGGGTTGAATAGTCACTAAGAGTTGTAAACTCTGATTTGCGATAACCACTACACTATCTTGACTCAAGCTAATCGATATAGAAATAGAATTACCTGTGAGCACCAAATCTATCAATTCTGATAAATCATCTATATTCACTTTGCCATCACCATCCACATCAGATCTCTTGTACATCAAGTCATCGACATTATTCCCCAACAGCACATCTATAATATCAGCCACGTCAGATATATTGACCTCCTGATCTCCATTGACGTCACCAGGAATAACCTTAACATTATCAGTAAAGGACGGTGATGATACAACTAAAAATATAGAAAGAAAGGATAGAATCGAAAAGAAAGTTCGTTTGAATCTATAATTCATCATACTCCATTCATAAATTAGGGAATTAGCTAGCCCCATGCAAAAAGCCTGCAAATTTACCACAATTATAGTACACACCAAACATATTGTGGAATTTTAACACAACTAGTCGCTAAACGATTATATTTTCAAAGAAGACCAAACAAAAAGTTGCAAAATGCTTATCACATTTTGCAACTTTTATAATTGTATTAAACTTAGTTTACAGGACGAGGCGTAAGCCTAAGAACTCGCGGCGGAATGTAGTCGATTGCATAGCCCGATAAGGGGGACGGCACCATGCCGCTTTGTCATCCCAGCTACCTCCACGATACATCTTAAAGGTACCCGTCGCAGGACCAGTTGGGTTGGTTTGCGGATCTGAAGGATATTGCATATACCAATCAGAACACCACTCAGCCACATTACCACTCATGTCATAAAGGCCTAATTCGTTAGGCTTTTTCTGTGCCACGGGATGAGACATACTACCGCTATTGGTGGTATACCATGCAACATCACCTACAGGTTGGTTGCCTCCCGAGAAGAGATACCCTTCACTTAAATTGCCGCCTCGAGCTGCAAATTCCCATTCAGCTTCGGTCGGGAACCTGAAATTCTTTCCTGTCAGAGCATTAAGTGAATCCAAGAATTCTTTACACATTTCCCATGAAACATTATCTACAGGCCTTTGGGGATTACCCTGGAAGGCACTAGGATTATGGCCCATCACAGCCACCCACAACTCTTGGGTCACTTCGGTCTGGCCAATCTTGAAACTGGACAATGTCACATAATGCTGGGGTCTCTCATTTGTGCCAGAGCCAAGCTGGGTAGCGGGTGCACCCATGTAGAATGTACCTCCTTCAACCGTGACCATATTAAAGCTCACGCCATTGACAGTGAATGTGTTTTCATCTTCATTATTAACCGTCACGTGACAAGTAGCTTGCAAATTCTGGCAAGTAGCAATGATATCACATTCACCCACACCTATGGCCTTTACTACTCCATTGTTTACAGTTGCAACTGAAGTAGCAGTAGAGCGCCAAGTCACTGTCGTATTAGTTGCGTTCTCGGGATAAACTGTTGCCCTGAGGGTAGTCTGTTCACCCACACCTAATGTCACAGCAATCTGATTGAGCACCAAGGACTCGGGAGTGACCACATACACAGTCACTGCACAGGTGTCACGCTTGCCCTGACAGTCAGCGATGATGAAGCAGTTGCCCACTGCCTTGGCGGTCACTTTGCCATTAACAACCGTAGCTACCGAGGAATTTGTTGAAGACCAAACGATAGTCTTGTCGGTCACGTTATCGGGATATACGGTTGCCGTAAGGGTGATCTGCTCGCCGGGAAGCATTGAAGCGCTATGCTGGCTCAACAACACCTTCTCGGGACTTACCGCAGTCACAGTTACTGAACATGTGTCACGCTTACCCTGGCAATCGGCGATGATGAAGCAGTCGCCCACTGCCTTGGCGGTCACTTTGCCATTAACAACTGTTGCCACCGACGAATTAGTTGAAGACCAAACGATTGTCTTGTCGGTCACGTTATCGGGATATACTGTTGCGGTAAGGGTGATCTGCTCGCCGGGAAGGAGGCTGACATTATCTTGGTCCAGAGCCACGTACTCAGGCAAAATATCATTCACCTCAACATGGCACATTGCCAGCTTATCTTTGCACGCAGCAATGATTTCGCACTCGCCCACACCAAGAGCATGTATCTCTCCATTACTTACTTTAGCGACTTTCTCATCGGTTGAGATCCATGACGTGAACTTATTGGTGACATCTTCAGGCTGGATAACCGCCTCTAAAACCATGGTACCTCCAAGATTAAGACTAACAGTATCGAGATTCAATGAGATTGAGTCAGGAACAACCACGAACTCACTCTCTTCACCAGAAAGCAACATATCAATCAATACTGTCAAGTCACCAACAGAAATAAGTCCATTGGGATCAACATCAAAGTAATAATAGTCTTCACTTATCGAATTATTTACCAGATAATCAACTATCCTTGAGACGTCAGAGATCGTCACAAATCCATCATGGTCAACATCGCCATATAATGTGGAGACAACTACCTCACAAGAGTCGGACTGAGCCATACCATCAAGAGACGAAACAGTAATGGTTGCTTTACCAAAGCCAACGCCCGATAATTTCACTTTACCATTAACCATTTTTGCCGTCACGACAGTGGTATCTGAAGAAGCGACAATAAGATCTGTTCTCATGGGCAAAGTGACTATCGGTACAATCTCAACTACTTGCTTGAGCACAACCTTGAGTTCATCACAATCCAGAGAAATGACAACATCGGAAGGATCATAAACCAGGATATGACAATTTGCACTAACCCCATCACAAGATGCAATTATCTCACATTCACCTGGTGCCACAGCCTTCACCACACCTTCCTGGCTAACGGTAGCGATAGATTCATCGCTAGACTGCCAAACCAATTCGGGATTGGTCACATTATCAGGAGACACGGTGGCCCTAATCTCAATCGTTCCTCCTACCTGAAGTTCCGCCTCGACAGGATCCAACTCCACAGATTCGGCATAGATAATGGGTTCTAGAACTGTTACATGGCATGTGCCCACTGCGTTACCGCAGGTCGCCGTGATGTCACATGAGCCAGGACCTACAGCCGTCACAACACCATTCTGGCTAACGGTAGCTACTGCTTCATCGCTTGACTGCCAAAGCAATTCGGGATTGGTCACATTTTCAGGAAGTACTGTTGCAGCAATAGTAATGCTTGCACCAACTTCAAGTTCTGCGCTAGTCGGGTCAAGGACAACCGAATCGGCAGATATAGCTGGAGGCAAAACTGTGACATGGCATATACCCACAGCTTCATCACAGGTCGCTGTAATGTCACATGAACCCGGGCCTACAGCCGTCACAACGCCATTCTTGCTGACAATTGCAACGGTTTCGTCGCTGGAACACCATTTCAATGATGAATTGGTCACATTATCGGGCAATACGGTGGCGCGGATCTCAATCGTTCCTCCTACCTGAAGCTCTGCCTCAGAGGGATCTAACACAACCGACTCAGCAAAAACAACCGGATTCTTAACTGTTATTTGGTAAGTACCCCTGGTTCTTACTTCGCCACATATCGCATAGATATCACACGTACCGGGAGCCACACCGGTCACAATTCCCAGATTATGACCATATTCAACTACGGTCGCAATACTATTATCACTAGATTCCCAAGTCAAACGGGTATCGGACGTGTTTTCGGGATATACGATAGCTTCAAGATTCAAAACCTCACCGATTTCAATCTCATTCTTTTCTCCAACTACCACAATTGAGTCGGCAAGAATAACTGGATCTTTAACCCTAATCTGACAAGTGGCTTCAACATCGCCGCACGATGCAATAATCATACAATCACCTGGAGCCAACGCCATTACAACGCCATTATCGTCAACCGAAGCAACAGCGGTGTTATTAGATGTCCATTGTAAAGTTTTATTAGTTGCATCCTCAGGCAATACGGTTGCCATAATAGGCAAGTTATCTCCTACCTCAAGAACGGCATTAGTGGGATTCAACACAATCGATTCAACTGGCCTCTCAACGCGTATTTTACATTCAGCGGACAGTGTGCTAATCACTCCATCAACCACGGTTTGAAGCGATGCGGTAATCACACTCTCGCCAGGACCTACTGCAGTCACAAGACCAGATTCATTTACTGTAGCAACTTTCTTGTTTCTCGAGTCCCATACTAACTTTACATGATTAACGTTTTCAGGCAGTACGGTTGCCTCAATCTGCAGAGTATTACCAACCATTAGAACAGCCTCGGCAGGATTTAATACTATCGACACGTCTTTTTCATTAACAACAAACATAACATTGTCCGTCAAGTCGCCGTCATTGTTGTTCATTTCAATATACATGCCATTCATCCCGCTAAACATTGCCATCGCCTGTATAGGCAATACAAATAAAGCCAGCAAAATTATTGCCGATTTAAGTAGTTGTCGTAACATGTTGTTAAATCATAAATATTTTTACAATCGCCCGATTATATCTAATCCCTTAAATAGAAGGCAGGTTAAACGCTCAAACGAGCCGCAAATTTATTACAAAAAATTAAGAGCGGCAATAAATTGGTCAAAAAATCACAAAATTCATTAATTTTAATATTCATAACTATTTAAAACCATTAAACAAGTCATTTTTTTATCGATAAATCTCATCCATCATCTTGTTTAATAATTTATCAGTTACCTATTTATCCAAATGATAACAAACGGTTTCTCATGCTTTATCCTCGCATAAGAAACCATTCAATATACATATCTAGGCTAGAAAGCCTGTTACCAAAAATATATTAATTACTTTTTAGGCTCTTTAGTCTTGTAGATATCATCTTTTTTGACTTTCACGATAGTGCCATATCGTGACAACATCTTAAGGTCTAAATTCTTTACATTACCCACGATCATCAGTTGGTATGGTTTATCCTTTACTTGTTGGCGATAAAATGACTCCACATCGTTTTGTGTCATCGAGGGCAGCAATTCAACAAGCACGGTATTAGCATCACAAGTATAGCCATAACGCTGCTGGGCGGGCACAAGAATGGCCTTGCCCCTGAATGACGGATAGGAATTGTTGACATCGTTAAGCAGGCTCTGTTGTGCCACTCTCATGTTTTCGCTATTTATTGGCATATCGCTGAGCAGAGAATCAAGCAACGAAATGGCCTGCATTGACTTATCTCCTTGAGTTCCGACAACCGCCACAAAACCACTGGGATCACTTGAGTTAGCCCTTTTAGGTGTGACAACAATACCTTGGGAGGCATAAGCCAATGAACGGAACTCTCTCACCTCTTGGAACAGTACCGATGACATATCACCGCCAAAGTACTCGCCCCACAGATCAAGCAATGTCTTTTCTCGATCACTCTTTACCGAAGACAAAGGAAGATAAAGCCCGATAAGTGTCTGGCGTGATTTAGGCATATCAAAGATGTACACCGAGAGGTCTTGAGGAACTTGAAGGGCAATTTCCTCCAGTGCATGGTCCTGTGTGCCCGATATCTGCGGTAACAGGTTTGACAGCGCCGAAGCCACTTCTTGGGGAGACTTGCGGCCCGTGTAGGAGACATTACAGCGACAGTCATATAACCGCTTAAACGATGTTACCAAATCATCGGCACTCACTTTCTTTAAAGCCTTAGCGGTTAAACGAGTGAGAAAAGATGACTGCTGGCCGAGCATCACCTTGCTCATCAAGGCCATGAACACATCGGAATTCTCCTGCCAGAAGGCTTTCTCACTTGGTCCGGCAGCATCCTTCAAATCCTCAAGTTTTTCCTTGTCTGGCTTCATGTGATCCAAGAAATGACTGAGCAACGTCAATGTGGCTTCCAGGTTCTTTTCCTCGCCCGTCAGCATGATGAAAGTTTCCTGTTCATCTGAACCCATTTCCATATTGGCTCCCAGTTGCTGCATGGCTGACCCGAAGGCCTTGATATCGAGCGAGTCGGTTCCCAATGCACTCACATAGTCGGGAGCCGCCTCCAGCAATCTATCATGTTTGCTGCCCTTATGGAAATTAATGAACAAAGAAAAAATGTCATTAACTGGATTCTCTGAGACACAGAGCTGATTGCCACCCTTAAGAGTAACCGTAGTGACATCATTGCCAAAATCCATCAACTTGGGAGCGTTGTTATTAACCGGAATTTGCTCCAATCTCTCGGCAAAAGCAGACTTATCACCACTATGCTTGGGGGCCACTGGGGTGAATTCGGGTTTTGCTATTTTTTCAACAGGACACTTGCCGTTCTTCTTGTGAAGCAGCATATAGTTCCCTGTAAAATACTTGCGGGCCACATTCATAACCTCATCACGAGTGATGTCCTTGATGCCCGATTGCATTTTCACGTAATCCTCCCAGCTCAAGCCCGCCGACATGGCTTCAACCATCAGCTCTGACCGCTTGGTAATCGTCTCAAGATTCATTTCGGCTTCACGCTGCAGCATCTGTTTTACAGCCATGAGCTGTTCATCTGAGAATTCACCGTTAATCAACTTCTCGACCTGAGAAAGTGTCAAATTCTCAGCGGTTTTAGCCTTGCAAAACAGTTTTGGAACCACAATAAGCATGGCTGCACCAGTCTGGTTAAGACCAATATGCTCGGCTGACGACATATAGACTCGGTTCTTGTTGGTCAACTCGTCGAGCAATCCCGTATTGTTATCATTATTTAGCAGTTTTAATGCCACTCTCAAGGCCGTTACGTCAGGGTCATAATTGGCAGGAGCCCTAAAGAGCATTAAGCTCATCTTAATGAGGGGCATGGGGAACAGGAATTTATCCTCAATCACACCTTGTATATCAGACGCGACAATCTTATCCCTAACAGGCTTTACTCCACGCTCTAAACGGCCAAAAGTACGCTCCAATAACGGACGAAGTGCATCGATATCGATATCGCCCGAGAGGACAAGTCCCATATTGGACGCCACATAATACTTTTTATAGAACGCATCCATCTCCGAGAGTTTGGGATTTTTCAAACTCTCGGTACTGCCAATGACAGGATAAGCATAGGGTGTCCCAGCCAGGAATTTGCCCGTAATCTGCTCCAGCATCATCGAGGCAGGGTCGTCACTGTACATGTTCTTCTCCTCGTAAACTGTTTCCAGTTCACCCTGGAACATGCGGAACACGGGATGGATGAGGCGATGGCTGTTCAATTCACACCACTGCTCAATAAACTGAGGCGAAAACGTGTTGTGATAAAAAGTGAAATCATAGGATGTACCGGCATTCAGATCAGTTCCGCCATACAGCGACGTCAAGCGGCTGAATTCATTGGGAATAGCATAATCGGCAGCCTTTACATTCAATCTGTTAATGTCTTTCTGTATCGCCTTTCTCGCCTTATCGTCAGTCGTGTTTGCCAGCTGGTCATACTTCATCGAGATCGAGTCAAGATAGACACGCTCGGCTGCATAATCAACTGTTCCCAGTTCATCAGTGCCCTTAAACATAATGTGTTCAAAGTAATGGGCAATGCCGGTATTTGGGCAATCGACGGCGCCAGCGTTTACAACCACAGCACCAAACACCTTGGGCTGGCTTTGGTCCACATTGACCCACACCTTCATGCCATTAGACAGGACAAACTCACTGACTTGCAACGATGAAGTGGCTTGTGAATACGCCACAACCGGCAACATCAAACACATTAAATGCAAAAACAGGATTCTTTTCATAATCATCTATATTGTAAAAACCGTTGACAAAGGTAATAGAAAAGAGCTAAAGATACAAAATGGGGTTCAAAGGACTATTCCATTGTCCAATGAACCCCTGATATCACACTACTTCAAGCGGTAAATTTATTTTACCTTCTTGAGTACTTTCTTATTGATTTTGGCAGGATATTTTCGGGCAAGTTCCTGTTTCCAGTTCTGCTCCAGCACATCCTGGTAGTCGCTGGTGACAGCGCCACGCACGTCGGCCATCTCCTCAGGCTGATAGATGATTCCGCCTTGAAGAATCATGAACTCGGGGAAGCCTTTGCGCTCGGGCTTATCACCCACGTGGAAAGCCAGATAATCGGCCAAGTTATTCTCGCCCTGCTTCACTACCATGCGCTCCATACGGATATCATTGCCATATTTGTTGTGAAGTGCATCGGTAAGCGTATCGGCACCAAACTTCATGACATCAGCCTTAACAAGTTCAAGCACGCTGTCGTTCTTGGCGCTGAGGATGATACCCTTGAAGTGGGGCTCGTCCCAATTATATCTGCTGCGATTAGCTGCGAAGTATTGCTCCAGACCAACGGTGTCCCTGCCAGCAGCCTTCCAGACACGGCGGTTGCTGATCTCGAACAGCAGCATGCCGTCACGGTACTCGTTAAGCAAGTTGCGGTACTCTGGATTAGTGTTAACCAGCTCTACTGCATTATAATCAATCAATGACTTCTCGGCAACAGCGTCCACTTTAGAAAGGATGTATTCCTTAGCTTTCTCCACATCAGGGATAAGCGCCTTGAGATTCAGCTGAGAATACAACTCTCTCATCGGGGTCGATTGCTTGTCACCAAAGAAGAACAATGGCATTTTAGAGCCCTTGATGTTCTGCTCGATAAACGCTGAGTCTAACTTTCCACTAGCGGCAAGAGCCTTGGTGAGGAAGGGATCCAACTCGGGATTGGGGCGATAGTTGCACTTGGCCTTAAGATCATTCATGCGGCGGTCACGAATCATTTTTGCACGCTCATCACGATTGATCGCGTTGTCGATAGCGGGACGAAGTTCCTCGAATGAAGGAAGACCATGAGCCACTTTTTTGATGATATGGTAACCAAACTGAGTTGCGAAAGGCTCACTGATTTCACCATCGGCCAGGTTAAAGGCAATGTCCTCAAAGGGCTGCACCATGCGGCCACGGCCAAACCAACCCAAGTCACCACCACGACGTGCTGAGCCATCCTCAGACTCTTTTTGTGCCATCTCCTCAAAGTTGGCTCCAGCTTTCAGCAATGCATAGATAGAATCTATCTTTGCCTTGCACTGGGCCTTTTGTTCCTCGGTAGCATTCTTCGGGAAAAGTTTCAAGATATGCTTGGCATGAACATCATTGCGATCACGAGTCTGATTTACCCTCACCATGTGGACACCAAATTGTGTCTTAAAGGGTTTAGAGATCTCTCCGGGAAGAGTATTATACACCTCAGTCTCAAATCCATAGGGGAACATACCGGAGCTGATGAAGCCATAATGACCGTGGTTGCGGGGCTTGGAGGGGTCACTGGAATACTGGTCAACCAGGGTTTCCCATTTATCACCATTCAAGATGCAAGTACGGATGCTATCCATGCGGTCCAGATAGACCTGGGTCTCCTCGGGGCTATTGCCCAGAGGCAACATGAAATGGTCAATATCGATTTCCTTCTTACTGCGCTCATAGGCCTCGGTAACAAATTGCCAGTGATAGCTCGTGTCCTCGGTCATGTAAGGAGCAGCGAGATCCTTCTTGTAACCCTCAAATTCAGCCTTAAATGCCTTAGTCGTGTCAATTCCAGCGGCCTCGGCATCAGCAACCTTCTGTTTGTAGAGCACAAAGCGTTCAACATACTGCTCGAGAGTTTCTTTCTCGATTTGTTGCTGATTGTTCTTGTGGTAAAGATATTCAAACTCTGAGAGCTTGATGTCCTTGCCATTGATAGTCATGAGAACAGGATCCCCTTTAGCGATAGCGAGGATCACGGTTCCCAACAGCAATGAAGAAATCAAAAGTTTTGCTTTCATCTTCTTAATGGTTGGTTTGAATCTATATTTTACGTTTTTTCATTCTAAATATAATAATGTAACGCACGCACGCGTGAAAAATTATATCCCACCCCATGTTTTTTTACTTGTTCTTTCCAATCGCTACCAACTCAAGAGGCATAGTGTTGACACTGGCCCTATCAATGATGATAAAAAATTATGCAAATCAAGTAATTTGATCTGCATAATTCTATATAAAGGATGAAATCTATCTAAAGTGTTGCGATAAAATATGATTTGAAACTAAGAAGATGTGTATCAAGCGTTTTACATCACCTCTTAAGATCAGTTACCCATCTCGCTCAGGAATTTGATGCGCACGAGGCGAATTTCCTCCTCGGTAAAATCATCACCAAGCTCTTCCATAGCGGTTTCAATATCGTCGGTGTCGCTCTCCTTGAAGTATTCAAAGATATCTTCCTCGATATCATTATCAATTACCTCATCAATGTAGTAGGACACATTGATTTTTGTGCCGCTATATACGATGGCTTCCAGTTCATCGAGTAATTCCTCAAACTCAAGGTCTTTGCTCTCGGCAAGAGCGTCCAATGGCACTTTACGGTCGATGGCGGTGATGATTTCCACCTTTAGTTTGCTCTTATTGGCAACCGTGCGCACGCGCATGTCCTCAGGGCGCTCAATCTCGTTCTCATCAACATATTTCTTGATGAGCTCGACAAATTCCTTGCCATAGCGTTTAGCCTTTCCTGGTCCTACACCCGGAATGTTCTGCAATTCCTCGATGGTGATGGGATAGGTCGTAGCCATAGCATCGAGCGAGGGCTCCTGGAAGATGACATAGGTGGGCAGACTGTGTTGCTTGGCAATCTTACGCCTCAAGTCTTTAAGGATACTAAATAGCTGTGAGTCAACAGCTCCGCTACCGCCGCCATGCAATTCCTCGTCGAGCATCTCGGTATACTCGTTATCCTCGACAATCCAGAACTTCTCACGGCTGCTCAGGAACGCTTTACCCTTAGCGGTCACCTTAATCACACCATAGTTCTCAATATCCTTGGCCAGATAGTCGGCAAACACACCCTGACGGATAACCGCGAGCAGGAATTTCTCATCACGCTCATCGGTGCAGCCAAACACGTCAAGTTCATTGTGCTTATAGCCTTGAATTTCAGATGTTGCGTCACCCATCATCACATGAGCGATGTATTCGGGCTTGAAACGCTCACGGAGCGTGATAATCGTCTCGATGGCGGCACGTAATTCCTCACCAGCCTCTACCCTCTTCTTGGGCTTGAGACAATTATCGCAGTTGCCGCAATTATCCTGCTCATAGGTCTCGCCAAAGTAGTGCAACAGCGATTGGCGCCGGCACACCGACGACTCGGCATAGTCACGCGTCTCGAGCAATAACTGCTTGCCAATCTCCTGCTCAGCGATGGGTTTACCCTGCATGAATTTCTCTAACTTATCCAAATCCTTGCGGGAATAGAAAGTGATGCACTTTCCCTCACCACCATCGCGGCCGGCACGACCAGTTTCCTGATAGTACCCCTCAAGGCTCTTGGGGATGTCATAGTGGATGACAAACCTCACATCGGGCTTGTCGATACCCATACCAAAGGCGATTGTAGCGACAATCACGTCAACATCCTCGCTCAGGAAAGCATCCTGGTTGGCGCTTCGCGTCTGGCTCTCCATGCCGGCATGGTAAGGCAAGGCCTTAATATCGTTGAGGCGGAGCACCTCGGCCAGTTCCTCGACCTTTTTACGGCTCAGGCAATAGATGATACCTGACTTGCCCTCATTAGCCTTAATGAACTTAATGATTTCACGGTCAACGTCCTTAGTCTTGGGACGCACCTCATAGTAGAGGTTTGGACGGTTGAACGATGATTTGAACACCGAGGCATCAGTCATGCCCAGGTTCTTTTGGATATCATGTTGCACCTTAGGGGTAGCTGTCGCTGTCAAAGCGATAATGGGGCGTACCCCGATGCGATTGATAATCGGACGGATATTACGATACTCGGGACGGAAATCATGTCCCCACTCCGAGATACAATGTGCCTCATCAACAGCATAGAATGAGATAGGCACATCTTGAAGGAATGCCACGTTGTCCTCCTTGGTGAGTGATTCGGGTGCTACATAAAGCAGCTTTGTGCGCCCGCTGCGCACATCCTTTTTCACTTCCTCGATGGCTTGCTTGGTGAGAGAGGAATTCATAAAATGCGCGATACCGTCTTCCTCACTGTAACTGCGCATGGCATCTACCTGATTTTTCATCAACGCGATGAGAGGAGAGATGACTATGGCCGTGCCTTCCATGAGTCGTGCTGGCAACTGATAGCACAACGACTTACCGCCACCTGTAGGCATGAGTACAAACGTATCATGCTCAGCCAGCAGGTTCTCTATAATTGCTTCCTGGTTGCCCTTGAATGTCTCAAAGCCAAAGTATTCCTTTAGCGCCGACACCAACTTACTGTTTTTCGCCATAATAATAGGTTTAGGGTTCCAACAATTTCACAAATATACTACCTTTTTGTGAATTGCGCAATTTTTTCAAATAAATTATTTTTTAGGGCAAAATAAAATAATGTCCTTAAGGTCATTAAGGACATTAAAATGTATTAAACCATGGGAACGATCAGCTCACTTCACTGATCATCTCAAAATTGGACTTGGAAAGCTGCTGTTCGGCAAATTCGCGGGTCAGCACATAGCGTTTTTTCTTCATCGACGGTGCCTGATACATCACGTCGATCATAATGGTCTCGAACAGGCTGCGCAATCCACGGGCTCCCAGTTTGAACTCAATAGCCTTATCCACAATAAAGCCCAGCACGTCATCCTCGATGACCAATTCCACACCATCCATCTCCAACAGTTTTTTGTACTGTCTCACGATGGCATTCTTGGGCTCGGTAAGGATGCGCAATAAGGCATCGCGGTCCAGAGGCTCCAGATTGGTGAGGATAGGCAGACGGCCAATAATCTCGGGAATGAGGCCATAGCTACGCAAGTCTTGGGGCGCCACAAAGTGCAGCAACTTGTCACGATCGGCCTTGCTCACATGGTTACCCGCGCCAAAGCCCACTACATGGGTGTTAAGACGCTGGGCGATCTTACGTTCAATGCCCTCAAAGGCGCCACCGCATATGAAGAGGATATTCTTGGTATCAACGGCTATCATCTTTTGCTCGGGGTGCTTGCGCCCACCTTGAGGCGGCACATTAACCACCGAACCCTCCAGGAGTTTGAGCAAGCCTTGCTGAACACCCTCGCCGCTCACGTCGCGCGTGATTGAGGGGTTGTCGCCCTTGCGCGCAATCTTATCAATCTCATCGATGAAGACGATGCCGCGCTCGGCCTCGGCGACATTATAGTCACATGCCGCCAACAACCTGGTCAACAAACTCTCGATGTCCTCACCCACATAGCCGGCCTCGGTAAGCACGGTGGCATCGACAATGGCAAACGGCACCTTTAACATGCGGGCAATGGTTTTGGCCAGCAATGTCTTGCCGGTTCCTGTGGGACCGACAATGATGATGTTGCTCTTCTCGATGTCAATGTCATCGTCACGGTGCTGGTTCAGTCGCTTGTAATGGTTATACACCGCCACGGCCAGATAGCGCTTGGCCGTTTCCTGACCGATGACATACTCGTCAAGATAGGCCTTGATCTCATCAGGCTTAGGCAATGAGTCCATGTCAAGGTCACTAAGCTTAGAGCGGGACATCTTGTTGAGATACTCACGCGAGATCTCCACGGCACGCTCGGCGCAATCGTTACAGATGCAGCCGTTCACACCGGGAAGCATGAGTTCAACTTCGTGGTCAGAACGACCACAAAAACTGCAATATAGCTTATCGCTGTCTTTCTTCTTTGCCATGAGATAAGCCTTACTCAGCAGGTTTTTGATCAGATGTGTCGGATGATGAGGGTTTTGTGTTGGTCGTCTCACGGATGAGCACACGGTCAATCATGCCATAATCCTTGGCCTCGGCAGCCGTCATCCAGTAGTCACGGTCACTGTCGGCATACACCTTGTCATAGGGCTGACCCGAATGGTCGCTGATGATGGTGTAGAGTTCCTGCTTGAGCTTGAGAATCTCACGCGAAGTGATCTCGATATCTGATGCCTGGCCACTGATTCCGCCCATGGGCTGATGAATCATCACGCGGCTGTGCTTAAGGGCAAATCGCTTGTCCTTCTGTCCGGCCACGAGCAGTACGGCGGCCATCGAGGCGGCCATGCCCGTGCAGATGGTAGACACATCGCTCTGGATAAACTGCATCGTGTCATAGATGCCCAGGCCAGCATATACCGAACCGCCAGGAGAATTGATGTAAAGAGAGATGTCTTTACCGGGGTCAGAGCTGTCAAGGTAGAGCAGCTGAGCCTGAATCACATTGGCCGTGTAGTCGTCAACCTGGGTGCCCAGGAAGATGATGCGGTCCATCATCAGTCTCGAGAACACGTCGAGCTGGGTGACATTGAGTTTGCGCTCCTCCATGATGGTGGGCGAGATATAGTTGTTAGACACTCCAGCGGCGAACTGGTCAAGCGCCAGCCCATTCATGCCGAGATGATGCACTGCAAATTTTCTGAAATCGTTTTCCATAATACAATAATTGGATGGTTAAAAATATTTTTGTTCAAAGATACTATTTTTTTCTCAATCTGATGTCATGTTGTGTCACTTTTTTGTTCTTATGACATTTATTCACTCATTCCATTTCTTCAAAAACCGAGCCAACTGACATTGACATGACAATTATTCATAAAAAAGCGTGGGGAAGAGTCAACAACCCTACCCCACACATTATATAAGTATTATGGACGATTATTTCTCGTCTTTCTCAAAGAGCTTGCGGAACTCCTCGACGCTGATGGTCTTCTCGTTGACCTTGACAGCCTCGCGGACAGCGGCATAGAACTTATTGTCGATGGCGTGCTCTTGGATCATCTCGCGGGCGCGGTCATCCTGCATGTAGCGCTCGGCCTGCTGCTTAACGAGATCCTCGGGAGCGTTATAGATACCATACTGTGACAACTGCTGCTGAGCAAAGATGAATGCGGCGGTATCAATGTCCTCTTTCTCGACCTTCACACCCAGCTCCTGAGCGATGTGGTCCTTGACGAGTTGCCAGCGCAACTGCTTGAACATACCCTGAGCCTCCTCGTCGGTAATCTCAGTATTCTTCTTGTCCTCTTCACGACGCGTCTGGATAAAGCGCTTCAGGAACTCCTCGGGCAGCTGGATGTCACCAGCCTTCTCGGTGAGCACGCGCTGAGCGTCGATGGTGAAACGGTAGTTGCAGTCGGGGATGTTAGCTTGGGCAATCATGCCACGCACAGCCTCACGGAAAGCGGCCTCGTCCTTCACCTCGGTCTCGACACCAAGCACACCCTTATAGAACTCCTCGTTCATCTCGGCTTCCTGGTTCACCTTGATTTCCTCGATGGTCACACGGAAATCGCTCTTCAGGTCACCAGCTACGTTGCGGTCAACATTCAGCAGACCCGAAAGCTCGGCAACATTGCCATTGTAAGCCTTGTGGGGGTTGAAAACGAAGGTGCTGCCCACATTCACGCCTACAAACTTAGCAGCCTCGTCATCGTCATTCATGTAGCGGGGCGAAATCACCGTGCGCTCCACCTTCACGCCCTCGGCCTTGTCGTTGCCGTTCTCGTCGAGCTCGATCATCGAGCCGCGCAGCATCGACTCCTTATCGCTGACCTCACCGTCAACGAGCGTACCCAGGCGCTTGCGGTCATGGGCGATGGCATCGTCAACCATCTGGTCGGTCACCTCAATATTATAATAAGGCACATTGATGCGCTTATTGAGCTTCAGGTCGATGGCGGGAGCCAGACCCAGGTCAAACTTGAACGCCATTTCCTCGTCGTTCATCAAGTCAACCTTGGTGTTCTCGTTGGGCAAGGGTTCGCCCAGGATATTCAGATTATTCTCGCGCAGATAGTCATACATGGCTTTGCCCACCATGCGGTCCACAACGTCGGCAGTGACACTGGGGCCATAAAATTTCATCAGCAACGACTTGGGAGCCTTACCGGGGCGGAAGCCCTTGAGCGGATGGCGCACACCCATAGCAGCCACTTCCTTATTCACATCGTTGGCAAAATCCTCTCTCTTGAGGTCAACGGTGAGCAGTCCGTTCACCGCATCGATTTGTTCAAAACTTACGTTCATTACTTGGTTTGTATTGTATGTTAATTCTTTAATTCTCAAAAAACGGCTGCAAAATTACTACTTTTACCACGAAGCACAAAATTTCACAACACTTTTTTCACTAACCCATTATTATGCAAGGGCAAACAAAGGAGAAACGGTATGGTTTTCCGTTTCCCCTTTTATAAGTTCAGTGATGTATAAATCACAAGGTGAGGACGACGTTGTGCTCGTCGGCCATGCGGCGCATGTTGAGGATGGCGTAGCGCATACGTCCCAATGCGGTATTGATGCTCACGCCGGTGGTGTCAGCGATTTCCTTGAAACTCATGTTCTTGTAGTATCTCATGATGAGCACCTCGCGCTGGCTCTCGGGCAAGGCCTTAACCAGTTTTCTCACGTCATCGTGGATTTGATTGGTGACGATATTCTCCTCGATTGTGCCGTCGGCAAGCTCCTTGCGGTTGAGGATGTTGACCTCGTCATCGTCGGTTGACTGCAGGTTCTCGGCCTTCACCTGACGGAAGTAGTCAATGATGAGGTTGTGTGCAATGCGTGTGATCCATGCGGGAAAATGCCCGTTCTCGACATAGCGGCCCTGCTTGATGGTCATAATGGCCTTGACGAAGGTGTCCTGGAAAATGTCGTCAGCTGCATCCTCGTTTTTTACCGAATGATATATATACATGTAAAGTCGGTCCTTGTGCCTCTCCAGGAGAGCATCAAAGGCCTCATTCTTGCCATCGACATACAGCGATATCAGTTGCTCATCGCTCTTGTCATTGTAAATCTTCATTACTATATATTATTGGTCAATAGAGTAATGTTTGTCGATAGGCAGTTATGTTTTTTAGTCGTTTATAATCATTAGAAATATGTGCTCACTCGATGAAATCCCGAAAGATTTCGGCTGCAAATATAGATAAAATCAAAAAAACAGCAAGATTTTTTAAGAAAAAAGTGACTTTTTAGCTGTTTTCGGGAGTTTTTTGGCCAAAAGATGGCCTAAACAGGCGTCTTTGACAGTGTTAATAGCGACGGCGACGATTGTTGCGAAGCCCCATGAGCCATCGCGTGAGTCGGAAACCTAAAAAGACATAGTCGGCGGTCTTAAGATGGGAGACGGTGTCGGGGCTGAACATGAGTGCGCGCACGCCATTATTGGCGACGTTGGTCTTCAAGCCGTCAATACTATATTGCATCGTCGCGCGCCCTACCTCGCGCCTCACCAGCGCCTTGCCTCTGGCCCGCCTCAGCTCCTCAAGGGTCATCCCCTTCCAGTCATCGGTGCCATCAGGCAAAGTCACGGTCGACGACTGGGTATTGCCTGTATTCATGGTCGTTTCACTCATTGTCTTCAGGTTTTAGGAAGAGTTTGCTCACAAAACGCGCGATGGGATCCACGATTAGCTGCTTCTTGAAGGCGAACACCACCAGCAGCAACAGCAGCATTAAGCCGGCTGCTATCAGGTTGGCACCCCAAAGGCAACCCATCGCCTCGGCAAGCACTGTAATCAGCGCCGAGAACAGGTACAGCAAGGCAAACGTGCAAATGATAATCACTACTGCCACAAAGGCAGTGGCCGAGAGCAGTATCGCCAGTTTCTCGACAGCAGTGAGCTTGGTGTAGTCCCACTCGAGCGAGAAATACTTGCGGGCCTCGGTAAAGAGTTTTTTATAATCGATCTCGTTCATCTCATTTCACGACACGCCACATGACGGGCAGTGTCAGTAGATGTGACACTGCCTGTCATCGGCTGATATTTTGTCAGTCCTCGATCTGAGCGCTGATTTGCTTCACCAGCTGCTCTACCTCATCATCGCTGAAGTCGATGCCATTCTTCTTGAGCATCTCCTTGATGCGGCTGCGCAGGTCAGAGCCCTTCTCGGGGGCAAACAGGATAGCTGCCGAAGCGCCTACAAGCGCACCACCCAGGAATGCGTACAATAAACTTAATCCTCTCATTGTTGCGTTATTATTTTATTTGGGTTATTAATCAATCTTGTCTTTAATCTCCTCGGCAATGTCATCAACGAGGTTGTCGAGCTTTGTGCCTTTGAGCTTCACGCCTTGTTCACGCAGGGCATCTGCGATGCGTTTACGGGTGTCATCACCTTTCTCGGGGGCAAAAAGCAAGCCCACTGCCGCGCCGGCGATTGCGCCGCCCACGACTGCCATTACAATGTTAATCGGTTTCATATCAGTAACAATAAATTAAAGATTAATAATGTCTTAGTTATGGTCCTATCCTGCAATTTTCATGCCACGTGACAAGAAAACCATTGGATTTCGGCAATAAAATTACTACTTCTTTTTAATTCTGGCAAATATTTCGTAAAAAAACCAAGCTGACAACATCAAATTGCAACTTTTTAACCATCCACGACACGTGACACGACAGGCATCCACACTTCAAATAAAAGGAAAACAACAAATACAATAATTACAATGGTATCCGCGCCATTTAGCAAAAACAACTATGTCAACATTTACAACTTGACATCCGCGCTCTTGAATAAACAACTGAAAAGTCTGAAATATCTGAGGGCTGACGCAACTTGTAGGGCCTCGCCTTGGCGTGGCCGCTACATCCCACGCTAAGGCGCTAAAAACATAGTGGGGCTGGCGCATTCTTAAAAAACTACGGATTATTCTGATATTTTTGATGCATCCGCCAACAAATGACCGTGCTACGCACGGGAAATTAAAAGAAAATTATTATAAAAATTTTAATTCAAAATTTGTTTTAATTTAGATAAGATTGGCTGCGTTTCAGCAAATCAAGCAAGCTTGTTTGCGTTCGACTTGCACAATCTTTCCCGCCCGCAGGCTGATCAATGATTGAGTCATACGAGTTTTGCAACAACCTCTTAAATAATTCCAGGTGTTTCCCAACGTGAATGGATCATATAATTAATGGAGAATTCATGGTAATTACACGTAAAAAAAGGTGTGGCGCCGGCATCCCAGCGCCACACCCTAAATGATCATCTAATATCTCCTATCTGTTAACTATTAGCTTCCCAGCAACATGTCGATGAGGGCGGTCACGTCAGCGATGGTCACGCTGCCGTCGCCGTTCATGTCGCCTACTTCGGGAACACTGCCATTATCTAGCAGCAGATCAATGAGTGATGTCACGTCGGCGATGGTCACGCTACCGTCACCATTCACGTCACCTATGCCAGCGTTGCCCCAACTCTGGATGTGAATGAATTTGCGCCAGCCCAAGGCCTGTTGATAGAGCGTGATGCTGTTTAGGGGCACGAGCAGCACGGCGTTGTCATAAGCTGCCGTTGAGAAGGCATTAGTGGCTCGTATGACGGGCGGCACCGTACCTAGACATTTAACAGTTTCTAGCGCATCGCAGTACTTGAATGCCATTTGATCGATCTCGGTGACGGAGTTGCCTATGGTGACATTGGTCAGGCCAGTACAATTTAAGAACGCATTATTGCCGATTGAGGTGACGGAGTTTGGGATGTCGACTCTAGTCAGGCTACTGCAATCCGTAAACGCATAAGGTCCGATATCAGTGACGGAGTTGCCTATGGTGACATTGGTCAGGCCAGTGCAGCCTGAGAACGCACTCGCACCAATTTCGGTGACGGAGTTGCCTATGGTGACATTGGTCAGGCCAGTGCAGCCTGAGAACGCACAGCCAATATATGTGACAGAGTTGGGGATGGTGATTTCAGTCAGGCCAGTGCAGCCATAGAACGCATAATCGCCGATGGAGGTGACGGAGTTGGGGATTTCAATACTGGTCAGGCCAGTACAGCCATGGAACGCACCGCCAAACGCACCGCCAATAGATGTGACAGAGTTGGGGATGACAGTACTTTTACAGCCCTCAATCAGTGTGTTGCTAGCTGTCTCAATGATTCCATTACAGTTCTCGCGGGAATCATATTTAGGGTTATCACTTGCCACTTTAATGCTGATTAGGTTAGGGCACCCTAACCCTATGCTTGTGACAGAGTTGGGGATGGTGATGCTGGTCAGGTTGGGGCTGCCAATACTTATTCCGACGACAGGAATGGTCACACTGTAGTAGTTAACTGTGCTAGGGATAGTCAAATCGCCTGAATAATAATTTTCATAATAATTTTCATCATAAAAAGGGGGCATCTCTACGTAGGCTTCTTCACCATTAGTATAGTAGTATATACCATCAACCTCGAAATTGTCCGAACCAGCGTGCGTGATGTTGGGTAACAAGAGAGCCAGTATCAGGAAAGGTAGCCTAAAAAGTGTTAACTTTTTCATAACAGAAATTGATGCCTCCTGTGTCCCCCGAATTTGGCGTTTAATGGATTGGGTAAATGAAAGCGCAGGGACTTTGTTTGTCTCTCAAGGCAAAACGCTTTCGTCTTGTTAATAGTATGTCCTGCTCGGCAATGGGACATGCCCACCACTTCACACCGCAAATATAGCATAAAATAACAAAACTTCAAAAAAAATGGAGTTTTTTTGCGTGCTCGCTGCATTTTTCAAACAGCAGCAACAACTTTTAATAAAACTACGAATTTCACTAATTGAACCAATTTGGCTGGCGCACTCTTGAATAAACAACTGAATAGTCTGAAATGTCTGAGAGATGGCACGACTTGTAGGGCCTCGCCTTGGCGTGGCCGCTACATCCCACGCTAAGGCGCTAAAAACATAGTGGGGCATCCGCATTCTTAAAAAACTACGGATTATTCTGATATTTCTGATGCATCCGCCAACAAATGACCGTGCTACGCACGGGAAATTAAAGAAAATTATTATAAAAATTTTAATTCAAAATTTGTTTTAATTTAGATAAGATTGGCTGCGTCTCAGCAAATCAAGCAAGCTTGTTTGCGTTCGACTTGCACAATCTTTCCCGCCCACAGGGCGGTTATAATTCCAGCAGATAAATTATGACACAGCCACAAACACAATCTAACAAATGGGATGCGTTGATTTAACACAAAGAATCGATTATTTGCCTGTGTTGACAATTTTGAGTATCTTTGCGGGCTCGAATTTTCAATAATGGCTACCAGAGGGGATATCATCATCAAGGGTGCCCGCGTCAACAACCTAAAAAATGTTGACGTGGCGATACCGCGCGGCAAGTTCGTCGTCATCACGGGCTTATCGGGCTCGGGCAAGTCGTCACTGGCTTTTGACACGCTTTATGCCGAGGGCCAGCGCCGCTATGTGGAGAGCCTGTCGTCCTATGCCCGCCAGTTCATGGGTCGAATGACCAAGCCAGATTGTGACTTCATTTATGGCCTGCCGCCCGCTATCGCCGTCGAGCAGCGCACGGTGACCCGCAACTCACGCAGCACGGTGGGCACGAGCACCGAGATTTATGATTACCTGAGGCTGCTTTTCGCCCGCGTGGGCAAGACGTTCTCGCCGGTTTCGGGCCAATTGGTGAAAAAACACACTTCCAATGACGTCATCGACTGCATCAACACCTACCCTGACGGCACTCGCTTGGCACTGCTCACCGAGATCATTGTGCCCGAGGGACGCGACCTGCGCACCCAGCTAGACGTACTCGCCAAGGGGGGATATTCCAGGCTTATGAGCCGTGACGGCAAGTTTGTTGACATCTCGACACTCATCACCAGCGAGGACGAAATTAACATTACGGACTATCGCCTGCTCATCGACCGCATGGCGGTGACCCACAACCGTGATGACGAGATGCGCCTGCTGGATTCGTTGCAGACCGCTTTCTATGAGGGCAAGGACGAGTGCATTCTGGTAGTATGGCAACAAGATGGCAAGCTCGTCGAGCACCGCTTCTCCAAGCGGTTTGAACTGGATGGCATCACCTTTGAGGAGCCCAGCGACCTGATGTTCAACTTCAACAATCCGCTGGGGGCATGCCCCACGTGTGAGGGATTTGGAACTGTCATCGGCATTGACGAGAGCCTGGTTGTTCCTGACAGGGCGCGTTCGGTCTATGACGACGCGGTCATGTGCTGGCGCGGCCAAGTGATGAGCGAATGGAAAAACGAGTTCATCCATGTGGCTGCACGGCATGGTTTCCCCATCCACAAACCTTATAACGACCTGCCACCCGAGCAACTCGACCTGTTGTGGCACGGCACGGGCGACAACGAATGGAAAGGCATCGACGGATTCTTCGCATGGATCCAGAGCAAAGCCTACGCTATCCAGTATCGTGTGCTGCTCGCGCGCTATCGCGGCAAGACAGTGTGCCCCGCATGTCACGGCACACGGCTTAAGCCCCAGGCCGAATATGTCAAGGTGGGCGGCAAGACCATCAGTGAACTGGTGCGCATCCCTGTCAAGGACCTGGCACAATGGTTCCACGACCTGCAACTCGACGAGACCGACGCGCAAATCGCCAAACGACTCCTCACCGAAATCAATAGCCGACTAGAGTACCTGTGTGACGTGGGTGTGGGTTACCTCACACTCGACCGTCCATCAGCAAGCCTGTCGGGCGGTGAGAGCCAGCGCATCAACCTAGCAACCGCCTTGGGCAGTTCACTCGTCGGTTCGGTCTATATTCTCGACGAACCGTCTATCGGGCTCCACTCCCGCGACACCCACCGGCTCATCCACGTGCTGAGGATGCTGCAACAACTGGGCAACACAGTGGTCGTTGTCGAGCACGACGAGGACATCATCCGCAGTGCCGACTACCTCATCGACGTGGGACCTGAAGCAGGACGAAATGGTGGTAGGATCACCTATCAAGGAGCGGTGAGCGACCTAGCCACGGCCCAGGAGAGCTACACCGCCCGTTACATGACAGGAGAACTCTCTATCCCTGTACCCAAGCGCCGTCGCAAGTGGAGCCAGTTTATCGAAATCAAGGGTGCCACACAGAACAACCTCAAGAACATCAACGTCAAATTCCCGTTGGGTGTGATGACTGTGGTCACCGGCGTGAGCGGCTCGGGCAAGAGCACACTCGTGGGCAAAATCCTCTACCCTGCTCTAGCGCGCCAGCTCGACCAGACCGCCGACGCTCCCGGGAGCCACAGCGGCATTGACGGCGACTTGAGCCGCCTGCAAGCCGTGGAGTTTATTGATCAAGGACCTATCGGCAAAAGCACTCGCAGCAACCCTGCCACCTACCTGAAGGCATTTGACGAGATACGCCAGTTGTTCGCCCATCAGCAGTTATCCAAGCAGATGGGATATAACCAAAGCTTCTTCTCGTTTAACTCACCTGGCGGCAGGTGCGAGGAATGTAAGGGCGAGGGTACCATTACCATCGAGATGCAGTTCATGGCCGACATCACGCTCACTTGCGAGGCATGCCACGGCAAACGCTTCTCGCGCAACGCCCTTGACGTGACTTACAGAGATCGTACCATCAGCGACGTGCTTGATATGACCGTTAACCAGGCCATCGAATTCTTCAGTGAAGAAAGCACCTACAACGAGCACAAGATCGTCAGGCGCCTCAAACCCTTACAGGACGTGGGACTGGGCTACATCAAGCTGGGTCAATCGTCCTCCACACTCTCGGGCGGCGAGAACCAGCGCGTGAAACTCGCTTACTACCTTAGTGGGGAACGGCAGGGCAATACAATGTTCATCTTTGATGAGCCAACGACGGGCCTGCACATCCACGACATCAATACCCTGATGAAGTCCTTTGACCAACTCATCGGCAACGGCCACACGGTGGTCATCATCGAGCACAACCTCGAAGTGATCAAGTGTGCCGACTACATCATTGACCTGGGTCCCGAAGGCGGCGACAACGGCGGCAACATCGTGGCTACAGGAACGCCCGAGGAAATCGCCAAGTGTGCCGAAAGCTACACCGGTCACTTCCTGGCCGAAAAATTATAAACTACGAATTACACGAATTTAACTGATTGGCATTCGCACATACTGCCTCATGCTAAGGCGCAAAGACGCTAAGATTTTTATGAATACAACAATTCAAGATATAGTTAGGGAGATTAGGAAGGAATTTTTCGCGTTTCGTAACGGCATCATTGCCGACAAACTGAGAAAAGCTGGTAACCCACACCCAATGATTATGGGTTGTCTGCTCGTCGATGTCACAGCCATAACCCAAAGAACACGTGAGTCCATTGATGATGAAACTAAACTAGCAGCTATCGCCCAGGAGTTGTGGAATGACACCAATTCCCGCGAATGCCGCCTCGCCGCACCTATGCTCTATCCCGCCCAACTCATGACGCTAGCATTGGCGAAGGAATGGTGCAATACCGTCGAGACGGTTGAGATTGCCGATAACCTGTGTCACAAACTATTGCGCCATATTAAGGATGCCGAGGACCTGATGAGCCAACTTATCACCCATGAGAAACCCCTAGTTAAATATACTGGTTATCGACTGATGCTCAACCTTTTACTATTGGGCAAAATACAATTCGGAGATAGACTCAAAACCATCGTTGAGAATGAGGCCGAGCAAGCACAGCAGCCTCTAAAATCACTATTGAAAGATATTCTGGAAGAACTGGAATGACATTCATTCGTCCCACATGAGGTCACGAATGATGCTGTCGCTTAGCATAATGCCGTCACTCGTGAGGATATAACAGCCATCTTCGGTTAAGCGCAGATGGCCAGCAGCGATGTGGTGTTGAGCTTCACTAGTGAAATGCTTCCATGCATCCTCGCCAAAATCCTCGCGCAAACGAGCGACATCCACGCCACGGGCAGTGCGCAGCCCAAGCATCACCCGCTCATTGTAGCGCTGCCACCACTCCAACAGCTCTTGCTCAAAAGCAAGCGAGCCCGATTTGATGCTGCTGATATACTTTTTCAAGTCACACGGATTATATCGCCTTACCGTGCCGTCATAGCTATGTGCTGCAGCCCCAAGCCCCAAGTATGGCGTACCATCCCAATAGGATGAGTTGTGACGCGAGTGATAGCCTGGCAAGGCAAAATTGGATATCTCATAATGCTCATAGCCTGCGGCTCTTAACATTTCGACCAATATACGGTACATTTCAAGGCATTGCTCCTCTGAGACCTCGGTAACTTCCCCACGCTCGCGCTGTTGCCACAATCGCGTGCCCTCCTCGTATGTGAGGCCATAGGCCGAAATATGCTGGGGGTGCAAAGCTATTGCCTGATGCACCGATTCGGTCCACGATGCCAACGTTTGACCGGGCAGGCCAAAGATGAGGTCGATGCTGATGTTGGCGATGCCTGCCTCTCTCAAACGAGAAACAGCATCGATGGCTTGACGTGCCGTGTGTCGACGGCCGATGAGCCTCAAGATGTCATCCTCAAAAGACTGGACACCCATGCTCACGCGATTCACACCCAATTGCTGGAGCGCGGCACACCATTCAGGGGTCACGTCATCGGGATTAGCCTCGATGGTACATTCCTCTACCCCACTCAAATCAAATGTCCTGCCTAAACCTGACAATAAGATGGAAAGCAACGGCAAGGGCAATTGTGACGGCGTTCCGCCTCCCAGATAAATCGTCTTAACCGACTCATTACGAAGTTCTTGCTGACGCAGTTCAGCCTCAGCAAGAACCGCGTCGACATAGGCATCCCCAACCTCGTCCAAGCGCAATGTCGAGTAGAAGTCACAGTAGGAACAGCGACTTGCACAAAACGGTATATGAACATAGATGCCTGCCATGGGTAATGCCCGAAAAACGGTCACAAAGTTAAGTCATTTTCCGGAAAAATAGAGGGTGTTAAAAATTTCTTTTTAATAATGTTGTAATAAACGGCAAAAATTAGTAATTTTGCAGGCTGTTTGAAGGAACATAATAACAATTCACTAAATAACAACATTTTAACAACAAAATTCACTAATGAAGGTTTACAAAACAAACGAGATCAAGAACATCTCTCTCGTCGGTGGCAAGGGCGCTGGCAAGACCACTCTCACTGAGTCTATCCTCCTTGAGGGCGGAACAATCAGCCGCAGGGGCACCGTCGATGGTGGTAACACCGTGAGCGACAACACCCCCGTTGAGAAGGAGTACGGATACTCAGTATCCTCTACCATTTTCTATGCCGAGAAGAACGGCAAGAAGCTCAACTTCTTTGACTGCCCGGGCAGTGACGACTTCGTTGGCCATGCAGTAGCCGCTTTGAGCGTTACTGACACCGCTGCGCTGGTCGTTGACGGCCGCAATGGCGTTGAGGTTGGTACCCAGAACAATTTCCGTACCGTTGAGCGCATTGGCAAGCCCCTGATGTTTGTCATCAACCGTCTCGAGGATGAGAAATGCGACTTTGACAACGTATATAACCAGCTGCGTGAGACCTACGGCAACAAGGTAGTTGCCCTGCAGTTCCCCGTGAACGCTGGTCCCGGCTTCAACAGTGTAGTTGACGTGCTGGCTATGAAGCAGTACACTTGGCCCAAAGAGGGCGGCAAGGCTACCGTTAGCGACATCGACGGCGCACATGCCGACAAGGCTGAGGAGTACCGCATGGCACTGCTTGAGATGGCTGCCGAGAACGACGAGGAGTTGATGATGAAGTTCCTCGACGAGATGACCCTGACCGAGGAGGAGACCGTTAAGGGTATCCGCCTGGGTATGGTTGACCGCAGCATCTTCCCCGTAGTTTGCGTGAGCGCTGAGCAGAACATCGGCACTGACCGCATGCTGGAGATCATGAGCATCATCGTTCCCGACGTGACCGAGATGCCTGCTCCCAAGAACACTAACGGTGACGAGGTTCCCGCTGATGAGAACGGTCCTGTGAGCGTCTTCTTCTTCAAGACCTCGGTTGAGACCCACATTGGTGAGGTTTCCTACTTCAAGGTAATGAGCGGTGTGCTCAAGGCTGGTGCCGACTTGAACAACATGAACCGTGGCAGCAAGGAGCGTCTGGCTCAGATCAACGTGGTTTGTGGTCAGAACAAGACCCCGATCGACGAGATCCACGCTGGTGACATCGGCGCTGCCGTGAAGCTGAAAGACGTTCGCTGCGGCAACACCCTCAACGAGAAGGGTTGCGAGCACGTGTTTGACTTCGTTGCTTATCCCGCTCCCAAGTTCCAGCGCGCCATCCGCGCCCTGAACGAGAGCGAGACCGAGAAGCTGGGTGCCGTGCTGAACCGTATGCACGAGGAGGATCCCACGCTGTTGATCGAGCAGAGCAAGGAGTTGCGCCAGACCATCGTTTCGGGTCAGGGCGAATTCCACCTGCGCACCCTCAAGTGGAACATCGAGAACAACGATAAGATCCAGATCGAGTATCAGGAGCCCCGCATCCCCTACCGCGAGACCATTACCAAGGCTGCCCGTGCCGACTATCGTCACAAGAAGCAGTCAGGTGGTAGCGGCCAGTTCGGTGAGGTTCACCTGATCGTGGAGCCCTATCGCGAGGGTATGCCTGAGCCCGACACCTACAAGTTCGGTAACCAGGAGTACAAGATGAACATCAAGGACAAGCAGGAAATCCCCATGGAATGGGGCGGTATGCTGGTTGTCTATAACTGTATCGTTGGTGGTGCCATCGATGCACGCTTCATCCCCGCCATCGTCAAGGGTATCATGGACCGCATGGAGCAGGGTCCCTTGACCGGTAGCTATGCTCGTGACGTTCGCGTCTGCATCTACGATGGTAAGATGCACCCGGTTGACAGTAACGAAATCTCGTTCCGTCTCGCTGCACGTAACGCTTTCTCTACCGCCTTCCGCGATGCTAACCCCAAGGTTCTCGAGCCCGTCTATGACGTCGAGATCTTGTTGCCCGGCGACTGCATGGGTGGTGTTCAGAGCGACCTGCAGGGCCGCCGCGGCATCATGATGGACATGTCGAGCGCCAATGGCATGGAGCGCGTTAAGGCTCGAATCCCCTTGAAGGAGATGTCGAACTACAGCACCGCCCTGAGCTCTATCTCGGGTGGCCGTGCTTCGTTCAACATGAAGTTCTCGAGCTATGAGCTCGTGCCCGCCGACGTGCAGGCTCAGCTGCTCAAGGAGTACGAGGAGAGCAAGCAGGACGAGGATTAATCCCCGACTGTCTTCCACATTATATAATAATGGGCACCCCTTGCGGGGCGCCCATTATTCATTTTTCAATCCACGTTTATTGAAAGTTTTGCTCGGTCGGCGTGTCGTCAGTCATTGCATCCTCTATTGGATCAATTGGTTCAATAGGAGTTCCCACAACAACAGGAGCATCTGCGGGCGGCATATAATAACTCTGGGTGGCTTGAGCATACTGCAAGGCTTTTATGTCATCACGGTCCAGGAAAGGTATCGACAAATCGACGCTATCGGCCATAAGGTTAATCTTCTGAATTCCAATCACCAGCAAGAAGAGTCCTACAGGGACGAACAGAAGGAGATATCCCGTGGGTGATAACGGGATTGATGAGAAGGTGTTTTCTGGAAAAGAGTTCCACACACATGATATGGTGTTATTCATCATGTGAAGGATGACTCCAGGCCAAATGCTTCGTGTGCGGTAAAAGAGCCAACCCATGAAGATGCCCACGACAAATGCCGATACGCCCTGGGTGAGATTCATGTGAATGATGCCGAAGATTGCCGCCGAAATGAAGATGGCAATCCATGGATTCCATTTTTTCTGCAGCAACGCGCGCAAAATAGCACCACGAAAAACCATTTCTTCCACTACAGGAGCTACAAAAGACGCCGTGATTAATCCAATCGGATTGGTTGCCAGCCGACTCAAGGTCTCCAGATCTTCACTTTCCCAATCGGCAAAAGGCAGCAATTCCGACAAATGCCAATCGGCCATGATATAACCTATACTCGCAATTACAACCCAGAAATAGAGCCGCTTGGCCTTCTCATTCCATAAGAAACTCAGATTGGTGTACCTGCGTTTCCAAAACACATAAAAGACCACCAAATCAATTATAAACAAGCAGATGGCTATAAACCAGGTTAAACCGACATCATATCCAAAATCCAAAGCCGATCCTAGAGCTAACATGATAATCGCTGCGGGAATAATCAAAACTAAAGCTACCACAATCTGGATAAGAAGCCATACTCCAAAGTATTTCAATGCCTTTTCCATATCTTATGCCTATTATTTGTTCGTTTTGCTCTTTAGACGCAAAAATAAGCCCAAAAACTACATCTCAACAAGAAATTATTGCACTTTTCTTGAAATCCCTTGTAAATCAAGAATGTCCCATTTGGCATAGAAAGTGGCAAATTTAACATTTGGCGTTAATTTTTTCAGCGAAAAGTGAAAGACAATTTTGTTTTTTCACAATAAAGTGTTAATTTTGCCGTTGATTGTTAAAAACAAGTACTTATAAAAGAGAACACTTCTCATGAAGAGATCAACGATATGGATATTGACCGTTGTTATGGCGATAGCCCTACTTGGACTGCTCGCCATGCAGATTGTGTATCTTGAAAAGATGGTTGCGATGCGCAACAGCCAGTTCAGCGAGATTGTGATGCGCAGCCTCTACAGTGTATCCACAATGCTCGAGCAGAACGAGACGCAATACTTCCTTGATCAGGATCTTGCTGAGGCCGAGCAGACTTATTCGGGCACTCAGCAGAAAAGTTTCACATTTAATGACCCCCACGAGGCGGCGATCGATACCACGATCAACACCGAGGACCCGTCGACCCTGCGCCCTGCTAACCTTAACAGGCTCAAGAATCTGAACGACACTTATCAGCGCAAGCAGGAAATCCTCAAGGGCCAGTATCTCTATCAGAAAAGCCTGCTCAATGAGGTGATTCTCACTATCCTGAATCATTCCAGCGACCGTCCCATCCAGGAGCGCGCCGACAGCGCCACGGTGGCCAGTTACCTGAGATCAGAACTTGAGTTCAACGGCTTGACACTGCCCTTTGAGTTCGCCATCGTGAACCGTGCCAACGGTGTGGTCTATAAGACTGACGGCTACTCGCCCATGTCCCAACAGGACGTGTACACCCAAGTGCTGTTCCCCAACGATCCCAAGAGCAAGCAAAACACCCTCAACGTCACTTTCCCCAACAAGAGTGACTACATCTTCTCGTCGGTGAAATTCTTGGTGCCCTCGCTGGCGTTCACTTTCCTGCTGCTGGGTGTATTCCTTTACACCATCTCGCTGGCATTCAAGCAGAAGAAACTGAGCGAAATCAAGAACGACTTCATCAACAACATGACCCATGAGTTCAAGACGCCCATCTCGTCAATCTCGATTGCAGCCCAGATGCTCAATGACGACAGTGTGCGCAAGAGCCCTGAAATGCTAAAGCACGTCTCTGGAGTCATCAACGATGAGACCAAGCGCCTGCGCTTCCAGGTCGAGAAGGTGTTGCAGCTGTCGCTCTTTGACCGCAAGAACGCGACCATGCGCCTCGAGGAAGAGGACGCCAACGCCAATATCTACAGCATCATCAACACCTTCAAACTGAAGGTTGAGAAATATGGTGGGCACATCAATGCCAACCTCGATGCCGAGGACCCCATCATCAAAGTGGATAAAATGCACTTCACTAACGTGATCTTCAACCTGCTCGACAATGCCGTCAAGTACCGCCGCGAGGATGTGCCACCTGAGCTAACTGTCACTACTGTCAATCCCGATGAGGACCACATCCAGATTACCGTGGCCGATAACGGAATTGGCATGAAACGTGAAGATTTGAAGAAAATCTTTGAGAAATTTTATCGTGTGTCAACCGGTAATCTCCACGACGTGAAAGGCTTCGGCCTAGGCCTGGCCTACGTCAATAAGATGATAGACCTTTTCGGCGGCTCAATTCGTGCCGAGAGCGAGGTCAACAAAGGATCGAAATTTATTATCACATTACCACTATACAAATAAAAAACGACAACATTATGGAAGAAAAACTGAGAATTCTGTTATGCGAAGATGACGAGAATCTGGGCACCCTCACCCGTGAGTACCTGGAGGACAAGGGCTATAAGGCCGAACTCTTTGCCGATGGTGAAGCCGGTTACAAGGCGTTCCTCAAGGGCAAGTATGACATCTGCCTGCTTGACGTGATGATGCCCAAGAAGGACGGCTACCAGCTCGCCCAGGAAATCCGCGCCGTCAACAGCGACGTGCCCATCATTTTCTTGACCGCCAAGGCTCTTAAAGAGGATGTGCTCGAGGGCTTCAAGATTGGTGCCGACGACTACATTACCAAGCCCTTCTCGATGGAGGAACTGGTGCTGCGCATCGAGGCCATCCTGCGCCGCGTTAAGGGCAAGAAAGGCAAAGAAGTGACCGTTTACAAAATCGGTAAGTTCACCTTTGACACACAGCGCCAAGTACTTTTCACCGATGACAAGAGCGACAACCTTACCACCAAGGAGAGCGAGTTGCTGAGCCTGCTGTGTGCCCACATGAACGAGATTCTGGAGCGCAACTTCGCCTTGAAGACCATCTGGATTGATGACAACTACTTCAACGCACGCTCGATGGACGTTTACATCACCAAGCTGCGCAAGAAACTCAAAGAGGATCCCAACATCGAGATCATCAACATCCACGGTAAGGGCTACAAGCTCATTGCCCCCGAGATGGAAGCGAAGTAACGCTGCCTAGAGACATTAACCACACTCAGCCCCGCATCGGTATCCATTGCCGTCATGCGGGGCTAAGTATATTGTCTTGGCTACTGTTTTTCGCGTTAAATCTGCGTTAATTCTCCCCGTATGGGCCTTCATTACTTGCACCATTGGCGGTTTGTCAGTAACTTTGCCACCAAACTAGAAATGTGACTGATAGAAAATGATATACCTTTATCGTATATACCAGTGGTGCATAGTCTCACCTATCATGCTGGTTTACAGCATCATCACTGCACTAATTACCATCATTGGATGCCTCTTTAATCAGGACTATTGGGGTTACTTCCCCGCCAAATGGTGGGCACGCGTTTGGTGCTGGTTGCATCTTGTGCGGGTTAAGTTCGTGGGGAGGGAACTCATTGATCACGAGACCAGTTATGTGTTTGTCGCTAACCACCAGGGAGCCTATGACATATTCTCCATCTACGGCTTTTTGGGGCACAACTTCAAGTGGATGATGCGTAAAGGCATCACTAATATCCCCATTATCGGCACTGCATGCCGCATGGCGGGCCACATCATGGTCGATACCCACTCTACCCAGGGACTGCGCGACACGATGGCGGCAGCCAAAAAGAAACTGCATGGCGGCATGTCGATTGTCGTGTTCCCTGAGGGACGGCGCACCGACACCGGCAAGATGGGCCCCTTCAAGAACGGCGCATTCAAACTTGCGCTAGAATTCGGCCTGCCTGTTGTCCCAATTACTATCGACGGTAGCTACAAGGTCATGCCACGCAGTACGTTTAATGTGACACCCGGCACCATTACCCTCACCTTTCATGCTCCCATCGAGCACACTGGCGGCAATGACATTGCCCAAGTGAGTCATGAATGCCGTTCTATCATCCAACAGGATTTGCCTGAAGACATGCGCGACTGATTCCTTGAAAATGTCAACCGCAACATGGAGGTCATAAATAAAGTGAGTCCCAAAAGTATTTAATCTTACTTCTGGGACTCACTTCTATTTTGTTGCTACTACATGATGATCATATCGTTCTTGACCGTTTCCTCGAGTTCGGGAGCAAGACGCTTCCATTCCTTGGAATTAATGTAATCCATGATGATGTGGGCATGCTTAACGTTATGCATGTCACTGCCCAGGAAGTCAATCATACCATTTTTGGCAAACCACAAAGCGCTATCCCTTGCCTCTTCACCAAAGTATCCGGTGAATGACAAGATATTGATCTGGAACCTCGCGCCCGCATTGTGCAGCTGCTCATAACGTTTACGACGGCGCGAATAATAAGTGTAGCGCTCGGGATGTGCCAGAATCGTCTTGTAGCCTTTTACCTGCATGTCAAACAGCAACTCATCCAGATTCAACAATTCCTGCTGGAAAGAGTTCTCAAGCAGGATGTAGTTACCTGGCATGGGAAGAAGATGATCTGCAACATATTCTTTATCGAAATACTCGTCCATACGATACTCGGCACTCAGATACAAGTCTATATCCAAGCCAGCATCGGTTACCGCATCCTTTAGCTTTAAGAAAGCATCCATCAAGCTCTCACGGGTATTCTCAAAGGTCATAGCTGTTACATGCGACGTGAGGATGACACGGTTAATACCCATATCAATCTCCGTCTTGAGCATTTCCAACGACTGCTCAATAGACTGCGACCCATGGTCCACACCCGGCAGGATGTGGCTATGGACATCGGTATTATAGAAGAGTTTAACTTGCTCTTTTTTACTCTTGAAGAGTTTGCCAAACATACTTTTTCTCTTTTGTTTCTAGAAATGACCTGCAAAATTAGTCATTTTTTATTTTTATGGCAAATTGAAAAGTAATTTTTCGTCAACAATTTATAAACAACATCTCTATTCATACTAAATCAATCACCCAAAACAGAACGAATACCCCTGAAAAAAGTTTTTCAACTAAAACATCGCCACTCTAGTGAGAAAATTGTATTTTTGCAGTATGGAACTAAGGCAGACAAATCTCATACACGTCATTGAAAGAGTCCTGACAGCTCCTTTTAGAAAGCATTTTTTGTTTCTGATTGCTTTCCTTGTTTTCACGGCTGGAACCGATGTCATCAGGCAATGCTCCCTGCAACTGTATCCTAATGCATTTTATATGGCCGCCTATGGATTTTGCCTCGCTTATGGTGTTACCCTGTTAATCAGCCTGATAAAGAATAGCAAGCTGAGGACTATTATCCAAGCGATTCTGATTATTGCCGCCTCAATTTCATTTGCTCTCAATTTCTACTGCATACTCGAGCTTGACGACACGTTTGACAAAGACTTCGCTCTATTATTGATGGAGACCAACTGGAACGAAGCCCATGAATTTATTACATCAATGCTGCCGCTGAAAATCGTTCTGATATTGGGAGCCATCTACTCTATCTTCCTTGTTCTCTGGCGCTTGTCACGTCGTCACAATTTAAACCTCGGGAGAAAGGGGTCTATCATTGCTCTGATAGCCGCACTGGTGTTTATACCTCTCACCATCAGCCAGTGGCACGTCTGCCGTTATGGCCCCATTCATCGCATCACGGAGTTTGCTAAGGTGTATGACGTTCCCTATGATTTGAAATCATACTATACCCATCCCACAATTGATTATGCCGACACTGAACTCATGCCCTCCAATGTGGTGCTGATTATTGGAGAATCGTTTGCAAGATTTCACAGTTCATTGTATGGATATGAGAAAAACACTAATCCACACTTGAACGCCCTCAGAGACAGCTCGCTGCTATTCACATTTGACAGCATTGAGTCTCCCGCGGCAACAACTTCACTGTCTTTTAGATACATGTTGAGCACCTTTGACAAAACCGATGACACGAGGCAGGATAAGCATTGGTATGAATACACTACGCTAATTGAATTGATGCAGGACTGTGGATATGACTGTTATTGGTTCAGCACCCAAGCTCGTGGAGGCTACATCAACGGCTCAGCAAGAGTCTACGCGCGAGCCTGTGAGAAATCCTGGTTTTTGCAGAAACCTGGCGCCGTCTTGAACAACAACGAGACACTGGATATCGTTCTCGCTGATTCATCACGCGTATTCAGTGATACCATCAACCAGTCGAAGCGCCACTTTGTCATTTACCATATGATGGGTTCACATTTTGACTACAAAATGCGTTACCCGAAGGAATTTGACCACTTCAAGCCAAAGGACTACAGCGACTGCCCGACAGAGCAGCAAGAGATACTAGCCAGCTTTGATAATTCCATCCTGTACAACGATTACGTTGTGGAGAAACTGATTGAATTATATGATGACAAGGAAACTGTTGTCATCTATTTGTCAGATCATGGGCAAGACATGTTCAGGAGCGCTCCAGACTATTTCATGCATGGGAAGGAGAATGACCCGGCAAGTTATCAGTATGGCATTGAGATACCTTTCATGGTTTACTTATCGCCGGCCTACCAGGCACGCCACCCTCAAATTGTTGAACTACTGCGCAGCTGTCAAAACAATCCCAAGAAATGGAACAGTGACTATCTGCCCTATATGATTATGGACCTGATCGGGGTATCAGGTATAGATGGGGAAGCCATCAAACCATACTCTTTATTTTCATCAGATATAGAGCCTAATTGAGTTATGAACCTGACAAAAGAGCAATGCCTTAATATTAAAGGATTAGCCATCTTTATCATCATGGTCCATAATTTTGTGGATCATCTGCTTGGCATCAACTGCAATGAGATGTATTACACCCAATATGTCACTGATGCTTTTTTGGCTAATCTATTTACCAAATCTTCACTCTGGTACATCTTTTCATTTGCAGGATGGACTGTGGTGGCTACTTTCTTTTTCTTGAGCGGTTATGGTTTGAGCAAGAAATACGGTGATCAGAAAATAGGATATGCCACATTTGCTAAACAGCATGTCATAAAGCTATGGAAACTGCTGGTACCCATCTACTTATTGTATATGCTGGTGTCATGCCTGATCTTTCATACAGATTTTTCCCCACAATCGTCTATCGCACATATCACATTCACTATCAATTTATTTAAGTTTGATAACAGCGGCTTTATCATCGACCCTGGCGTTTACTGGTTTTTTGGAGCCATTCTCCAATTCTACCTGATATTCCCAATCATCAAGAACCTAAGGACCCGTTGGCTTTGGGCCATACTGGTTGCATTTATACTGATTTACTATTTCAACCTGTTTGTCATCTCAAACGATGACTTCTCAGAATGGACAAGGCATAATTTCATCGGTTGGACTGTTCCTTTCGTTCTAGGTATGATCGCTGCAAGGACAAGAATCTCATTGACAAAGGGTCAATGTCTCATTCTATTCCCCATATCTCTATTAGTATTATTCTTGTGCTTAACCCACAAGACATTAGCACCATTCACCGAAGTATGGGCTATCGTCTCTTTTATCAGTTTGGTTCATCTTTTCACATTGAGAGCCATCTCTTTCCTCGGTATTATTTCAGCAAGCGTGTTTGTCATCCATCCTTTTGTCAGGATGATCTTTTACAACAGTTTTGACGCTGAGGGAAAAGTACTTGTATTGACAATTGCCTACCTAATCATCACAATCATCCTGGCATACTTGCATAACAAGCTTCTAAAGAGACTGAGCTAAACAGAAAAAGCATTATCTTTGCACCATAAACAATAATCTTGGGAATGGAGTATAGACTGCATAGCGAGTATGAGCCGACTGGTGACCAGCCTCAGGCAATCGCCGAGTTGGCCGATGGCGTGAATAGCGGTGTGCCCTACCAGACGTTGCTTGGCGTGACAGGATCGGGCAAAACGTTCACCATGGCCAACGTCATTGCGCGCACTGGACGCCCCACGTTGGTCTTGTCACACAATAAGACCCTTGCCGCCCAGCTCTATGCTGAGTTCAAGAGTTTTTTCCCTGAGAATGCGGTTCATTACTTTGTCTCCTACTATGACTACTACCAGCCCGAGGCCTATATTCCATCTACCGACAAATACATCGAGAAAGACCTGGCTATCAATGATGAGATCGAGCGGTTGCGTCTTGCTACGGTAACGGCATTGCTATCGGGGCGCCGCGATATTGTGGTAGTGTCGAGTGTGTCATGCCTTTATGGTATGGGTAACCCTGAGGACATCACAGCCAACGCCATCGAGCTCAAGGTGGGTGACCAAATCGGGCGCGACGAGCTGTTGCACCGCCTAGTGGACGCCCTGTACTCCCGCAGCGAAACAGAATTGAAGATGGGTTCTTTCCGCGTCAAGGGCGACACGGTTGACGTGTTCCTGAGCGATGAGGACATCATGTTGCGCATCATTTTTTGGGGAAATGAAATCGAGCGCATCCAAGTGCTCGACAGCGAAACGCAAATGCCCACCGAGGACGTGGAGGGATTCAAAATCTTCCCCGCCAATATCTTTGTGACCACCAAAGAGCGCATGCAGGCCGCCATGGGGCAAATTGATCTTGACCGCGAGAACCAGGTGGCCGCGTTCGCTCGCGAAAACCGCTTCGCCGAGGCCAAACGACTGAATGAGCGCGTGACCTATGACATGGAGATGATGCGCGAGGTGGGTTATTGCTCTGGAATTGAGAACTATTCCCGCTATTTTGACGGACGAAGGCCAGGCATGAGGCCGTTCTGCCTGCTTGACTATTTCCCCGATGACTTCTTAACCATCATCGACGAGAGCCACGTTACTGTACCTCAAATCCGTGCCATGTATGGCGGTGACCAGTCCCGCAAAACCAACCTCGTGCATTATGGTTTCCGCTTAGAGGCAGCATTAGACAACCGCCCGCTACGATTCGAGGAATTTGAAGACCTGACCCATCAAACCATCTATGTGAGTGCTACGCCTGCCGATTATGAGCTCAACAAGAGCGAGGGCATCATCACCGAGCAGCTCATTCGTCCAACAGGTTTGCTGGACCCCCAAATTATCGTCCGCCCGTCACAGGGTCAGGTCGATGACCTTGTCGAGGAAATCCAGTTGCGCATCGAGCGCGGCGAGCGTACCCTTGTGACAACCCTCACCAAACGCATGGCCGAAGAATTGAGCGATTACCTCAAGCGGCTGGACATCCGCACCGCCTATATGCACAGCGATGTCGAGACGATGGAGCGCATCGAAATCATTGATAACCTGCGCGCTGGTGCCATCGACGTGCTCGTGGGCGTGAACCTGCTGCGCGAGGGTCTTGACCTGCCCGAAGTGTCGCTTGTCGCCATCCTGGATGCCGACAAAGAAGGCTTCCTGCGCAGCCGCCGTTCGCTGACCCAAACGGCCGGTCGTGCGGCACGTAACCTGAATGGAACGGTTATCATGTATGCCGACAACATCACCGACTCGATGAGGCAGACTATTGACGAAACTGAGCGACGCCGCACCCTGCAACTCAAGTATAACGAGGAGAACGGCATCACGCCAACCGCAATCATCAAGGCGCGCACGGCCATCATTGGCCAGGATACCGACATGAGGCATCCCACCACACCCAGTCGTCACAACCAGACGCCAATGCCCGCTGCACCATCGCCCAATTTACGCTATACCGAGGAATTTGATGCCAGTGCAGGTGTCGCCGCCGACCCCGTTGTCGCCTATATGTCAGGCAAGGACCTGAATGCCGCCATTGATCGTCTCAAGACCCAAATGATAGCTGCGGCAAAGCGTATGGACTTCCTTGAAGCCGCCCAATACCGCGACGAGATACTCAAACTCGAAGAAATGCTCAAAACCAAAGAATCGTGAACCGCGAGAAGCAACATACCGACCATCGCATCAAGGGGCAATGGCTGCCCACAACCCGCAAGGAGATGGAGCACCTAGGCTGGGAACAGGCCGATGTGATCCTCTTTACAGGCGATGCCTATATCGACCATCCGTCGATGGGCACGGCTGTCATCGGGCGTGTGCTGGAGGCCCATGGCTACAAGGTGGCCATCGTGCCCCAGCCCAACTGGCGTGACGACTTGCGCGATTTCAAGAAACTGGGTAAGCCAAGGCTGTTTTTCGGTGTTTCGGCCGGAGCGATGGATTCGATGGTAAATCATTACACCGCCGCACGCCGTAAGCGCAGCGATGACGCTTACACACCCGATGGACGTGCTGGTGCACGCCCCGACTACCCCACCATAGTCTATAGTGATATTCTTAAACGTTTGTTCCCCGATGTGCCAGTAATAGCTGGCGGCATCGAGGTGTCACTGCGCCGATTGGCCCATTATGATTATTGGCAGGACCGACTAAGGCCATCCATTCTGATAGACTGCCGAGCCGACCTGCTGGTATATGGCATGGGAGAAATTCCCAATCTTGCTATTGCTAACGCCTTGAATGAGGGCAAGAGCATTGAAGAACTGACCGACATTCCCCAAACTGTGGTTCGCCGCCCATTGAGCGAACTACCTGACTCAAGTAGCAACACTGACGTTGTACTGCACCCGTTTGAGGTATGTCAAAAAGATAAAAAAGCACAGGCTGAGAATTTTAAAGTCATCGAGGTGGAAAGCAACCTGTGGAACGGCCATAACGTGTGGCAGGCAACAGGTGACATTGCGGTGAAAGTCAACCGCACCAATCCGCCGATGACCACCGAGCAGATTGACGCATCCTTTGACCTGCCCTATACGCGTCTGCCCCACCCTCGCTATCAGGGCAAGCGCATACCGGCCTATGAGATGATACGCCACTCGGTGTGCATGCATCGAGGATGCTTTGGCGGTTGCGCCTTCTGCACCATCAGCGCCCATCAGGGGAAATTCATTGCCTCACGCAGCAAAGAATCTATCCTTCGCGAGGTCAAGCAGGTAATACAGATGGAGGATTTCAAAGGTTACATCAGCGACTTGGGGGGTCCCAGCGCTAACATGTATGCCATGCATGGCAAGGACCTGGAGCGATGCCAACGTTGCCAACGCCCATCATGCTTGCATCCCCAACCATGCAGTAACCTCAACACTGACCACAGCGCCCTACTCGACATATACCATGCCGTGGATGCCCTGCCAGGAGTCAAAAAATCATTTATCGGCAGCGGCGTTCGCTATGACCTGTCGATGCACCGCACTGGCGATCCTCGTGTGGACAAAGTCAATGCCCAATATAACGAGGAGCTAATCCGTTACCACGTCTCGGGCCGTTTAAAAGTCGCCCCCGAGCACACGAGTGACGACGTTTTGATGCTGATGCGCAAACCGTCATTTGAACTGTTCCGACGCTTCAAGTCGCTTTTTGACCGAGTGAACATGAAATACAACCTGCGGCAACAGCTCATCCCCTACTTCATCTCATCTCACCCGGGTTGCCATGAGGCTGATATGGCTGAGCTCGCCGCTATCACCAAGGAATTGGACTTCCGTCTAGAGCAGGTACAGGACTTCACCCCCACACCCATGACCGTATCAACCGAAACTTATTATACAGGGTTTCACCCATATACACTCAAGCCCGTTTATTGCGCCCACACGCCACAGGACAAACAGGCCCAACGATTGTTTTTCTTCTGGTATGACCGCAAGAACCGCGCCGCAATTACCGCTGCGCTGAAACGCATCCACCGCAGCGACCTGTTGCGCAAACTCTATCCACAGCGATGACAAAACGACTATTTATAGCACTGTTGCTCGCCATGACCCTATTCAATGTCATGGCAGGGGACAAATTTGTCAAGAGGAGTACCGATGCCCTCTGCATAGCACCCAGTGCCACTGGTCTATGCATCGCTATCGCCAAGCATGACAAGGAGGGCATCAAGCAGTTGGGCTTAAGCACCGCCACATGCCTCGCCGTGAACTATGGGCTGGAACTATGTATCCGCAAGGAACGCCCCGACGGTACTGGCCATCATGCCTTTCCCAGCACCCACTCGGCAGTCGCTTTCAATGGAACAACTTTCCTGATGAAACGCTACGGCTGGAAATGGGGAGTGCCTGCCGCTGTTGTGTCGAGTTACGTCGCTTGGGGGCGTGTACACACCGACCGCCATGACTGGTGGGACGTGCTGGGCGGCGCAGCTATCGGTGCCGGTAGTGCATGGATTTTTTCACGCCCGTTTGCCCAGGATGTAGAGGTAAATATAAGCCCGACCACCTTTGGTGACCGGGCCTATGGATTAACAGCAACTATTCAGTTCTGATTATTTCACGAGCACTTTTCTAGCCGTGCCATCACTCATCTTAACGATGTTGATGCCTTGTTGCAAGCTGTCATGCTGACGGCCCATAATATCATAGTACTCTACAGGAACGATGTCCTGGTTATTCGTCAGTTCCTCAATGCCAACGTTCTCATTGACAAGTCTTACTGTCTCGGCATTAAAGACGCGCATATCGGAGATTACCCGATTCTCCAACGGACGGCTGACTAAGGCGACAACATTCATGTTCATGAGATTCCAATCACTGGGAATGGTCAAGGTGAACTCATTCTCATAGCTATTTCCAACTTTGTTGAAGTCCACGCCCTTGATTGAGCCTAAAGCGCAACGGAACACACCATTATGCATATACTGGTTAACCCAAGTGCCATTATTCAGCTGTCGAGCGATAAGGCTATCCTCGGTTAAATAAACCGTCAGCTTGTTGCCCGTTCCCAAGATCGCATCAAAATCGTCACTCATTTCACCCGATACCTTGATAACAGCCTCACGGGTATTAAGATTTACCTTGGGGTCAATCTTGATCGAAATGAAATTAGGCGACTCATCAGCGAGGGCATCAAAGAAATCACACAATTCATCAGCGATTTGCTGGTGGTATTGCTCATAGTAACCGATAGAATTGACTACATTAGCATCTTCCCAACCTGGAGCACGGTCAAAGGCTGCCGAGGGATAACTGTCCGATCCCATGAAAGCCATAATACTGTCGCCTTGGTTTGTGGTGTAAGGATCAACGCCACTGCCCAAGTTGCCATGCACACCGACCCAGATCACGTCATCACGCTGAGCCTTGACAAGACTAAGCATGGAGTTACCCAGCGGACAGTAAGTGCAATAGGTCGAAGTGAACTGCTCAATTATGTGTTTCTGGCGGGGGAATATCTGATTGAAAACAACAAAATTGTGGGTCAGCGGTTTCACATAATCAATAGCCTCACCTTCAAGAGTCGTTGCTACGACAGTCATGACATGCTCGCCCGACTCGAAGCCATCAGTGGGAATTGCTCCCTGGATGGTGATTGGATCACCTGTCAGCGGTTCTGGATTTGTAACCGTGAGCATAGTCTCGCCATCAATCTTGATGTCAAATGTCACATCACCAGTTTCGACGGGCCTGGGGCCTTTATTCTTAGTCACAAACGAGAATGGGAGGTCATTGCCCTTCTTAATATATTTCTCACTTACCAAGTCACTGGTCCTGATTAGGACTTCAGGGAAATTGTCGTTCTCAACGATGCACTGCAGACACAGGTTGCCATAAGGAGATAATCCAGCGGTTGCCCACATGGGAATGCGGCCAACTCTCTTATACTGGTAAGTGTCATATATGACATCTCCCTCTTGAACCAGTGATAGCGGAGCATTACTCTCGGTTTGCTGATAGTCAAAGCCAATGAGCAGTTTCTCGCCTTCCTGAATATTGATTGTATAAGGGGTCGCGAGTTCTATCGTGTTCCATCCGGCTGAACTGGCATTGCAAGTCCAGGGTACCACAGTGCCATAAGCGCCACCAGGAGTAACAGGAATCACAAACACTCGGCTAATGGTGGCTGCCTCAGCGAGACCTACACGAAAAGCGACAATCTTACTGCCAGTGAACATCTCGACTTCCTCGGTGTCAAGAATAACACCCATGGTGACCAATCCGGATGACGGAGTAGAAACACGCATGCCCTCGGTTGAAATAGCATCAGTGTCAAAATGGCCCATAATCCTCTGATTATCGGGCAAATCAACCATTGCGGGCAGTTGAGCCTTCATTGCTCCAGGGAGCAACAGAGCTGCCAACATCAAAAAAAGTAATGATTTTTTCATGTGTTTAATTGTTTATTTATAAGGTTAATTGTCTGTTTTTCAAATACTACTCAGGATGATTGAGATAACCTCATTCACATCACTGATATTGACCTCGCCATCACCGTTCACGTCAGCAATGGGATCATTAGATGATAAAAGGATGAAATCAATCATGGCGTTCACATCGCTGATGTTGACCTCGCCATCACCGTTCACGTCACCCTTAAGGGGTTCGGGAGCACCACCCTTGACAAATTTCAAAGTAACCGAGGGACCATAACCCAGATGCTCATATCGCGGAGGGAAACCGGGACTCTTGGTAAAGGTCTCGATAGACAGAGTAACTACACACATGCCATCGGCTGTGGGGAACCACTCGCTTTGGATATCCTGTAAACCCATATTAACTTGTCCCGGGCTCGTCTCATACATGCCAACGGTAGTTTGCATGTTACAGGTCATTGGGAAACAAATCTGATAAGAACCATTGTCAATCTGCGTGATGTTGTATTTCATCTTGAGATAGACATTGGGCGCAGCACCCATGTCAGCGACCGACAATCCAGAATAGATGACCTCAAGGCCATCCTCATTGGTCTCAATCAAGTTGCGGACAACAGTTGCACCATTTTCAACAATTTCCTCATTCTCATCGACAAACACAAAGTTTTGGTCAATGTCTTGAGCCACCAACGAACACGTCGCCAATGCAAGCACACTCAATAAAGTAAATAATTTTTTCATAAATCTATTTTAATTTGTTGTTAGTATATCAATTTACACTTGACCACCTGCTTCACCATTTCCTCGTCATATACAAAGGCGACAATGGAACAATGCTGGGGCTTCCAAGCGGCATCCATCGGCAAGGTGTAACTCTTTTGCACTACTTGGCCGTGATTCACGCTGATGTCATCGCCCCAAGCCCCGTTGAGCGTTGCGCGGAAGACATGCATGTGGTTATAATGCTCCTCGCGGCTGCCGTTGGGCATCAACTGGAAACTGTCGATACTATCCTCAACAAGCCACACCTGCAATTTACCCTTGACAAGGACTGAATCGAGGCCAATCACCTCCACATTGGCATGACAGAGATTATCCCCTCCATCCATTTCGGCTTCCACCATGATAGAAACAGGAGCTTTCTTCTCCAACTCATAATTTACAGCGCCAGCCCAATCGGTATAATCAAATGGCGTTGAAGAGAACAAGCGGTCTACCAGACCCACGGGCTGGGCCGAGAGTCCCCAATGGGAAAAATACTCATCGCCTTGAGCCGTATATAACGGCGTGTAGGCTCCCTGGTTCTTGCTGAATGGTCCCGAGTGGATAGCAACAGCGATCACGGTGGTGTCGCCATACTCCTCGACCAGGCGCTCTATTTCCTCGGTCGCGCGGGGGCAGTTCACACAGTATTGCCCCGTGAAGTCCTCGATGAGCACAGCACGGCTCACTTGAGGCGGCTCCACATAGATGAGGCGATCCTGAGGATCCATCTCGTCACACGACGTCATCAACACCGCGGTAAGCGTCAATATGGTATAAAAAAATCTTTTCATCTTGGGTTAGAATGTGTAATTATAGGAGAACGTGAAGCCCTTGCTGGCAGGTACCCAACGGCATACACCACCCGAGCAGTTGAAACCGTCGTCGGTGCGGCCATATCCCAACTGGAAGCGATGAGCCTTAAGGTTATAAGTCACTAATGCCTGATAGTAATGCAGGTCGGTCTCGCCACAATTCCACTGGTCGCTCACGGTGAACATCCAGTGGGGAGCAAACGACAGCTCAGCGAGGCCAAAAGCCCAATCGCCCTCATCGCCATCACAGAACTGGTACTGCAACTCGCAACGCAGGGTCATCTTGGGCGAGAACTTATATTTACCATCAGCAACAAGGATGTTAGAATTAATCATTCCTCCATGTCCCTCCACAACGGTCATGTTGTAACGCTGGTTCATGTACATGAAGATAAGCGAGAAATCGCGTGTGAACCGCTTGTCCACAATCACATTGATATCCTGATAGAAGGTATCACCCATCTTAAAGAAGGCGCTCTTGTAACCATCGCTGCCTATGATACGTCCCTCGGCAACCGGATTCTTGATATCACCATTGTCAAGGCCACGCACATGAGAGACGTTCAACTTCACCTTAGTGCCATACTTGCCACCCAGGGCAGTATTTTTCTTAAATGAATAACCCAGCTCGGCCTGGAAGGCCCACTCACCATTAAGTTGAGTGGCATAGGGATAAGTAGCGGCAAGCGCATAGGTGTGGTCATGGGTGAACGCGGGCATGTGATTAATGAAACTCGACGTGCCGTTCATGCTGCGGCGACTACGGAACGACATTCCCTCACTGCGCTTAGCCTGCAAGAGCAAACTCATACCTTTTTTAGAGTAAGAAGTACTCAGCATCGCCACGTTGCCACGTCCGTAGTGATAACCATTATCAAATGACGGGTCTTGGGTTTTCTGGGCATACTCTGCAAGCACGTTAAACCCCTTGTGATTCAGATTAAAACGGGCATCCCATGCATTCACGTTTTCGGGCAACTTCAACTTATGGGTCGCATCGACAAAGATGTCATCATCCTCGGCATTCTCATGCTTGATGACCCACGAGCCGCCAATGCTGATGTGGGTGCCAGCGGTCTCCAGCGGCTTGATGAACTGCTCCAAGCCCACCTCAACATCCACACCACTAACCAGCGCATCGTTATGATGCCAGTAGCGACGCTGCTTGCCCGTGAGGGCCTTGATGCTCGTGCCGTTAACGGGATTATAGACGAGGCGAGCGCCGCGCAGAGCATTGTCAATGCCCAACGAGCGCTCTTCGTAGGTCCTGAGAACGAAGCCCGAGCCAAACTGCTCATAATAGTCACCCAGCGTGAGTTCCACATTCTTGACATGACCTTTCACATAGAAGTGAGGAAATCCCCACCCCTTAAAATCCTTCTCATAACCAGGCAACGGGTGCTCAAGGAACTCAAACCGAGTTCCCGCATCCACATACTTGCTACCGAGTTTCAAGTCAACATAGGTATTGGTCAATGCCCAATCGCTATAATGCTCGGTGCCAATCTTCTCATCATCCTGAGGGATGAGAACATCGCTTTGGATGCTACCGCTGAGGGTTACCTGTGCCTGTGCCGACGATGCCGCAAGCAGCAATGTCGCCATCAGCAACAGGAAAAAACCATTAATTCTACTCATGCCTGGTCTCGCTTATTGGGCCAGGAGATTGCGGACTTCGTCGATGAGCTCATTCTCAGCGCCATCGGTATATCCACTGTGCTTCGACACTACATTTCCTTTGCCATCAACAACCACAACAAAGGGGATCATTTGCCCACCCAAAGACTTGAGGAAGTCGCTATTGGGATCAAGCAAGACCTCATATTCCCATTCGTTCTCGTCAACCAGCGGTTTAACTTTGTTAATGTTCTGAGCCTGATCAATGCTCACGGCATAGATTTTCACTCCAGTTTCTTCCTGCCACTCGTCATAGACCTCGGCAATGGCCGACAACTCTCGGTTGCACGGTTTGCACCATGTTGCAAAAAAGTCAATGATAAAGGGCTTGCCTTCATTGTTCAACGAATCGGTCTGCACTGTTGCTCCATCAATGGTCTTGAGCGTTACTGCAGGAAGTTGAGCCTGAGCCACTCCAAAAGCAGCTACTAAGCAAACACAGAATGATACAATACACTTTTTCATATACTTATAATTTTATTATTTAGATTCAAGACGCAAAGGTAAATATTTTTTGTTTTCACCAAAAGAATTATATAGAAAATAAGACAATAAACCTTAATTATTTCTCAAAAACTCGTCTTTAAGCTTATAAAAAGAACAAGCCTTGCACACGACAAACATGTGCAAGGCTTGATATCATAACATCACTAAGTTATGACGGAAACTATCACCTCATGATCTTGGTGGTGGTTACATTGCCCTTATCATCGGTCGTGCGAACGATGTAAATGACACCGCTCTCCATCTTGTTAACACGCCTTCCGTCAATCGTGTAGATTTCGGTAGTGTTGGCATGAGCGGTATCAATCTCGTTGATTGCGGTCTGCTGACCCCTAATATCGATACACATCACATACATACCGCCACTGCCCGGGATCACCTCCCAGTTGTCATCATACTCCTCGTCCTGGGTATAGAAAATGTAAGCATGACCCTCATCGTAGGCCACAGCAAAACCGCTGGACTTGAAATTATCTTCACAGATCTGCCTGGTCCACATCACGTTGCCCATATCGTCCAGTTTCACAACCATGAAGTTAGCACCGTTCCAGCTCTGCAGATTGCCATAGAGCAGTACCCAACCGTCGCTCTGAGGAATGACCTTGACAGGCGTGAAACCCCACATGTCGTTCTGATCCAGACTCTTGCCATAGATATCTTGATCCATCCACAGGTAACCGCCATAGGAATCGAGCGAGTTTACATACATGTTCATTGCTCCCTCCACATCGGTGTATTCCCATGCTACAAAAGTCTGATAGTCCTTAACAGCCATAATTGCACTACCGGCATCGCCATCAGTCGTGTTGTTGCAAATGGTGGGTTCGGGAAGCACCTCACCATCAGGCGTGAGGTAGTTCACAACCTGATAACCTGACCAGTTGAGCAGCTTACGGTATGACAGTACCACGCCACCATCGGCATCAAGTTCTACCAGAGGGCTAGGCATATACATGCCACTTGCCAGGGGACCTTCATCCACCATAACGGGATTCTCCCAGACGTTGGTCAGCGTGTTGTCTAGACGCTGAGCGTCAAGGCCCGTATTCTCGTTGTCATAGATGGCAAACACACTTCCCTCGGGGGCCGGGAGCATCAACATGATTCTTGACGACATGGCCAGGGGGTCAACTGCATTCAGTACGCCATTGGCATCAGCATGCATAATCAGCCACTTGGAATCGGTTACCAAGACCGAGTCGGGCATTTCCTGGTTGGGGAACCAGGGCGAGGGTGACCAGTTGTCCTCAGTGGCCTTCTCGTTGTAATACTCGTTGTGAACAGCAGCTACATATACATTGTCACCACTTACACAAATCACAGGATTGATGTTCTCGGCAAGCAAGGCATTTTCATGTACTCTGCCGGCGGGGAACAGTACACCGTCAGCATCCCAAACAGGCACACCCTGCTGGGTGTAGCGATAAACATACACCTCGCTGTTCTCCTGGTTCTCCACATCGTTGCGGATGTCGTGATAGCCAAGCAGGATGTCACCGTTGGCAGCCAGTGCCAGAGCGTAGTCAGTCGTGTAAGTCCAAGTGGGTTTATCACACACAATGATACCCTCATCGCCAAACTGGGCATTGCCATCGGCATCAAATACCTGCAAATGTAATTGATAGCCAAACACCCCGTCAACACGCTCGCCACGCAGCCAGCTCAAGATGATTTTACCCTCGGGAGTGGTTATAGTCTTCATCTGGACTTGTCCATTTGTACCTTCACCGTCAAGGCGTGTAGCCTCGGTGTCACTCGTGTGCCATGCCAGCATCGATCCGATACCCAACATTAACAACATTGAAAACGTAATGATTCTTTTCATAAGTAAAATGGGTTAAAAAATGAATTAATCAAACTATTTTTGCGCAAAGATAATCAAAATTTTAACACAATGAGATTTCTTGCCACAAAAAAAGGTGTGGCAAAAAAACACTTGAAAAAAGAAAATCAACGGGAGGCGCGATAGTACAAGACTGCCGCGATAATGATATAAACAAAGTTTGGAATCCACATGGCGACGCGCGGACTGGTATAACCCGAGACGGCAAATGTGGAGGTAACTGTCATGAACAGAATATAGGAGAAACTGAGCAACAGTCCAAGGCCGATGTTCAGACCGATACCACCCCTGACCTTGCGCGACGAGAGTGACAGGCCAATGATGGTGAGGATGAATGCGGCTGCCGTCATGGCGATGCGCCGCTCATACTCGATCTCAAAGTTCTTGATGTTGGCGACACCTCGGGCTTTCTGTTTATTGATGTATTCCTTAAGCTCAGGTGAGGTCATCGTCTGCTCGTCGTTTTTGGAAATAAGGAAGTCGCGAGGGTCAATGTTAAGCAAGGTATCCATCACAGCGCCCGAGCGCATAGTTTCCTTCAAACCGTTAAAGTTTCGGATGGTGTACTGGCGCACCGTCCACAATCCGACGGAATCATACTTGATGGTCTCGGCCGTAAGCCTGGACTTGAGAGTCGTGCCGTCAAACTCCTCGAGCGAGAACCTGAAGCCGCTTCGGGTGGTGTTATCATAACGGGACATGTAAGCCATCACGCCCGGCTTGACCTGCAACTGGATGTTATCGCCATAAATTACCTCCTTGTTTTTCACCCATTTGTTAGTGTAGGCAATGCGTTCGATGTTGGCTGGCGGGATGATATAGGCGGCGAGCAGATAACTGCCCAAGGCGATAACAGCTGCCGAGAACAGGTATGGCACGGTCAAGCGGTAGAAACTGATGCCGTTGGAGAGCATGGCGATAATCTCACTGCGGTCAGCTAAGCGGGAAGTGAAGAAAATCACCGCGATAAACGTGAACAGCGGGCTGAACTGGCTGAGTACAAACGGCAGGAAGTTCATGAAGTACTGAAAGACCGTCGCCTTCCATGGCGCGGTGAGCACGGCATCAAGTTTCTCGTTGATGTCAAACATCACCACAATGGCAAACAACAGCAAGATGGCGAAGAAGAATGTGCCTAGGAAATGCTTGATGATGTAGCGGTCAAAGCGCTTGACGTAGTACCACGGGTAGCGCTTGAGGGGCGTGGATGGAGCTGAATCCACTGATTGGGCAGACTCGGCGGGAGACACATCATTTTGTGTCTCTACGGGCTGTTCCATATTCTTGAGTTCTTCTTCCATCACCAAATACCTAAAGCCTAAAACCTAACTAAAGCCTCACCTGAACATCATGGAGCATCTGGCGCTTCCATTCAGGGAAGTCGCCATCGATGATGTGCTTGCGTGCCTCGCCCACGAGCCACAAGTAGAAGGCCAGATTGTGGATACTGGCAATCTGCATGGCCAGGATTTCCTGGGCAATGAACAGGTGGCGCACATAGGCTTTGCTGTAAATATGATCCACTATTGAGGGGCCGTCTTCCTGCAAGGGGCTGAAATCATCGGCCCACTTCTTGTTGCGCATGTTCATGATGCCGTGGCGGGTGAACAGCATGCCGTTGCGGCCGTTGCGCGTGGGCATCACACAGTCCATCATGTCCACACCACGGTCAATAGCCTCAAGGATGTTGGCAGGCGTACCCACACCCATCAGGTAGCGGGGACGGTCCTGTGGCAGGATGTCATTGACAATCTCTATCATCTCATACATGACCTCGGTGGGCTCACCCACGGCAAGACCGCCGATAGCGTTACCATCAGCCCCCAGGTCGGCGACAAACTTGGACGATTCCTGACGCAGGTCCTTATACACACAACCCTGCACAATGGGGAAATAGGCCTGACTGTGGCCATAACGCGGCTGAGTGTTCTTGTAATGTTTCCAGCCACGGGCAAGCCAGTTGTGGGTCAGTGTCAATGACTTGCGGGCATAGTTGTAGTCGCTGGTACCCGGCGGGCACTCGTCTAGCGCCATCATGATGTCGCTGCCGATGGTGCGCTCGATGTCCACCACCTTCTCGGGTGTGAACAGGTGCTTGCTGCCGTCGATGTGGCTGCGGAAGGTCACTCCCTCGTCGGTCAACTTACGGTTCTCGGCCAGAGAAAAGACTTGGAAACCGCCGCTGTCGGTCAAGATGGGACGGTCCCAGCCGTTGAACTTGTGAAGGCCACCGGCACGTTCAATGATGTCCATGCCAGGACGCAAGTACAGGTGATAGGTATTGCCCAAAATGATTTGCGCCTTGATGTCCTCGCGCAGTTCGGTCATGTGGACAGCCTTAACGGCACCCACTGTTCCCACAGGCATGAAAATCGGTGTCTCGATCTGGCCGTGGTCGGTAGTAATAAGCCCCGCACGAGCATTTGTGCCGCTGGGAGTGGCTATGAGTTGATAATCCATTCAGTCGTCATTCTTGAAAAGCGGTGCAAAGGTACTAAAATAGTTAATAGTTTTTCTACTAAACCATCATGATACACGATAAAAAAAGCGAATTTCGCTAATTTTAACGAAATTCACAAAGCATGCTTCGTGTCATTCATCGCAATTAGCGAAATTCGTGTTAAAGTTGTCAAGAAGGAGAATCAATTGTATTTCTGATACTCTTTACGAGCCTTCTCAAGGTTCTGAACAGCCTTGTCATAATTCTTGATGGCTTTCTCGAGATCCTTCTGAGCCTTCACATTTTGCTTGGCATGCTTCTCGTCGAGTTTCAGTTTCTCGCCATCCTGTTTCATGCGCTTCTCGTCGGTGAGACCCTTAGCCTCGGCCTTATCATGCTTTTCCTCGAGTTTGGTTTTCTCACGCATCTGATTCTCAGGCAGGCTGCTGTATTTCTCCTGAGCCTCGGCTTTCTTCTTCTCAGCCTCTTTCAGCTTATCCTGGGCCTTGTTATACTTCTCAGTGGCCTTTTGGCGTTTCTCGATCAGCTTTTGCTGCTTCTTAGCCTCTTTCTCGGCCTTCTTGGCTTCCTTTTCCTTCTTCTCGGCAGCCTTCTTAGCCTCCTTGGCCTTCTTCTCTTGCTCCTTGAAAGCGTCTTTCTGCTTCTTGGCGGCCTCGGCCTGCTTTTTAGCTAGCTCGGCATCCTTGGCATACTGTGCCTGCTGCTGTTCAACCTGCTGAGGGGTTTCATAATTCTGAGCCATTGCGGCGGGTGCTGCTGCAAAGCAGAACAACGCTGCCATCAACAATAATTTCTTCATAATCGTAGTGTTTTTAATTAAACTATGCTTCTTTAATGTGGCAAAGATAGTACTTTGACCTGATATAACAAAAAAAGTTTAAAAAAATGCCGCTGTGTCATTTATCGGCACGGCGCAGGTAGGCGAATTCGTCGATTCGGGTGATGCCGATCGACTCAAGGTACTGGCGGCTGCGTTGCACATCCTCGTCGGTGTTGAAATCTGGGATGTGGGGGACGCGCACGACGATGCGGTCGGCCATGCCGTCGTGGCCCAGGAGCCATTGCAGGTTGTCGAGCGTACGCTGGTTGTCCTGCCCCGTGTAGCGACGGTAGATGTCGGGGTTCAGGTCCTTGATATCGATGTAGTATTCATGGATGTGGGGCAGCAGGCGCTCAAGGTGATGACACTCGACATTGAGGGCGGTCTCGATGGTGAAGTGCCACTCGGGCGGCGCCATGCGGCAGAAGGCGTCAATGAACTCGCTGCGGATAGCAGGTTCCCCGCCGCCGAAGGTAATACCCCCGCCCGTGGCGAGGAAATAGAGGTTGTCAATCATCACCTCGTCGAGCAGCTCGGCAGGAGTGGCCGTCCTTGAGAAACCATCGGGCTTCAAGCACTGGGCATTCAGGCAGTATTGGCACCGCAACGTGCAGCCGTGAAAGGCGACCAGTGTGGTCACCCCCTGCCCGTCCACCGCCAGCCGATGACGAGCCACCCCGATAATCGGCACCATATTCCGTTCTTCATCCATAAATCATTGTATATCAGTAGTGAAAATTACGTTTAGGGGCAAGATGTACGTGAATCAAAATGGCTGTCTGTTGTATCAACTATTCTTCCAGATTCAATCCTCTCGTCGCCAATAGAGTCATCCATAGCACATGAATCCTCCACGAGTACGACCTCGCCCTGGAGTCCACCATTGCCACCTTTATTCAGTTGATTGCATGACGTGGCGGTAAAACACATCAGGCCAAGGCTAACGCCAGCAATGAGGGCGGCCTTGCCGTTTGAGCGGCGTCGGGCGATTTCACGTTCCAAGTAGCGCATCTCGCTCTCACATGCCGGGCAAGTACCCGAGCAATCACCCTCATGGTGACACTCGCGTGGCTCGTATTTGATACCGTTGGCACGCGCAATGTCAAGACGAATCGCCTTGAGCGTGTTGCAGAGATGTTTACCGTGCTTCATAGCCGTTTTCTTTAGTTAGTCTTCAGTTGATTCCAATTGGCTCTTGTCCTCCATTTTGAAGGTGATAGGCAGTGTTAACCACATCGCAACCGCACGACCACCATGGCTACCGGGGAAGAATTTGGGCAATGACTTGCAGACGCGGACGGCTTCGTTGTCGAGCAATTCATGAACTGAACGGACAACCTTCACCTCGTTGACCTCGCCATTCCTTTCAATGAGCAACTGCACGATTACCGTTCCCTGTATGCTGTCCTTGATGGCTTCAGGTGGATAGACAACGTTATCGCTGAGGTACTTCATCAAGGCACTGTTTCCTCCACGGAAATAGGGCATCGTTTCATGGATTTCCCCGAAGATTTCCGCTCGCTGTGTCGTGTCGCACACTTGGCTCTGACAGCTATAACTGGACATCAGGGCCTCGCTAGACGGGGCACTGGTTGCCATAGCCGACAGGCCAGACAACGCCAGGCTCACACCCGTCATCAGGGCCGCCTTGTTATGAGGACGCTTGCGGGCGATTTCCCGCTCCAGGTAGCGCATTTCACTCTCACAGGCGGGACAGGTGCCTGAACAATCACCCTCGTGGTGACACTCGCGGGGTGTGTACTCGATGCCATTGGCGCGCGCGATGTCAAGACGGATTGCCTTGAGCGCGTTACAGATATATTTACCGTGTTTCATCATCACATTATTTTTTGAGATACAAATTTAGTGCTTTTTATTCATCAACGATAATTATTTTCCCTTTTTCCCGTAGCTTTACGTGAGCTCGATGAATTTGTCGTTTGTCAATCAAGGGTTAGCGACTCCCCCTCTTGGATAATAGGGGGTGCCGCGGGAGCGGCGGGGGCGTTGATACCATAAGATATAATTCGACGACAAATCATACTCCTCCGGCGCTTCGCACCACCTCCCCAATCTTAGGGGAGGAGTTGATAGACAGCACTTTATTTTTGTCGAACTGACGACAACTTGAATGTCACGGGCAAGGTGTACCATACACTCACGGCCCGACCATTTTGGCGGCCTGGAATGAACTTGGGTAGCGTCTTAACAATGCGAACAGCCTCCTCGTCTAGGTCCTTGTCCACCGAGCGGACAACCTTCACTTCACCAATTTCACCAGTCTTGTCAACAACAAATTGCACAATGACGCGACCCTGGGCGCAGGCAGCCCTGGGCGGCCACTGGATGTGACTTTCAATGTATTCCATCAGAGCTGCCTCACCACCGGGAAATTGAGGCATCTGCTCTACTGACTTGAAGATTTCATTTTCTTTTCGCTTCACGTCATTTTGCTTCACGCCATTTCCAATAGGCCTATTCAATTCTATTTCACGCTCCTCAAGTGGTTCTTTTATGGTCACCGGTTCACCATTTTCGTCGAAACAATAGGTGCCCATAAAGTAGATGGAGCCAGTGCTTTTTTCCACGATGTAATATACAAATGGCCGCGTAGCGTAGAAGTACTTATAAAAGACCACTCCTATTTCTGCCATTTCAGCTACCGTTGTGGCAGCGGCTTTTGTTCCCTCTTCGTTGACCTCGATTTTGGCCTTCTGCTTCATCATCGACACATACAATTCGTCATGATAACCCTTGAGCATATTGGGAAATTCAGCTGCATTATTGAATGCTCGTTGCATGCCCATCGACGAAAGTATATCCTCAAGACGTGTCTCGCTTTCGGTAGTGAAGCGAGGCATCAGGATATCGACGTCTTGAGTCCTCATTTGTGACTGCCACTCTTTCAGTTTCTGTGCCGAGAGATTCCAGATGATATCGTCGGTCGTCTTGCCCTCGTTGGGGAGCAACACAACCATGCTGTAGGCTTTGTTACCGTAGGGCAGGCATAGCATTTTGCACAAGTCGTTCTTGCCGTAGGCGGCCATACCTTCGCGGTGCATCATCGGCCGCTTGACGGTTTTGCCGTCATGCGTAATAAAGTCCAAGCCTCGAGTGCTCCTGGGGTCAAATTGATCGGTCCACGAAGCCTTGAAATAGACGGCGTTCAACAGATACATCAAGCGATTGGGGTTGAGTTCGCCCTTTTCCAGGATTTCTGGTATCATGCCGTCGGTGTGGACCTTGCACCAATTGTTGATTTTATTTACAATGTTGCCTGAGTTGAAGTTAATCGCTTCAACTTGGGCGTCATAATAGTTTTGCATGTCAGCTTTGTACTGTGGGATGAGCCTTTTACCCGAAACGACGAAGATGCTGTTAGCAGTTTTTAATGTCACACTTGGGTCAACAGATTGGGCTTTATGCATCATCTTTTTGAAATATTCGTTGATCTCCTGCACCGTGCCTCCTAGCCCAAGTACATCGGTTATCTGCCGGCGCGTCTCGCCGTCGGCTCCCTCGTTAAGCATGCCCAGCACATAGCTCACGCTGATGGGCGACACGATGGTGCTTTTTCCTCCACCTTTCTGCTCGTTGATAGTGCGGAACAGGTTACAGGCAAAATCATTGTTGTTATCTAGCATCCCTACTGGGGATGCGGTCATCGGGTTGTCATTAGGCATCTCGACTTGAGATTCGGTAGATGCGATATCCTGTTTCTCGCTCTGCTCACTATTATTCAAATGGTTGCCATTGCTGGCAAAAGCCAGGAGGCCGGTCATCAATACCACGATGCACAATGTGCTAAATATCCAATAACGTTTCATATCAGTCAAATTTTTCAAGTTGATAAAAACGGGTTAACTCTCGGTTGCAAAGTTATAACCGATCATTTGAAAAAACGGCAAAAATGGCTAGCATTCGACGGTCATTTCAAGAAACATTTACAACTGATTTCCAATGGTTTACAAAACAAAAAGGTCATTTGATGGTAATTTGTTGAATTGGGGTGCAAATTACCTGCAAAAAAAGAAGTATTTTTGCAGTGAGAAACCAGAAAAGGCCTCACGTAAAGACGCTAAAGCGCTAATTTTATAATCGCACTGAGATGAGAAATAAACATCAAATTATATCCATGGTGGCAACTGTGGTGCTACTGATTATAATGGGTGGATGCAGCCATCCTGCCGATAACGAGCAGCTCGTCGCTGTGGACTCGTTACTGGCCCAGAATCGAGGCGAGGAAGCAATGCAAATGCTCCAGATGCTCAACACCTCGTCTTTTGATCATCACAACAAAGCCTATCAGGCATTGCTGACCACCCAAGCCAATCTTGAGTGCAATGTCACCGTGAGCAGCGATAGCGACATCAACGAAACTGCGCGCTACTTCCAGGCCCACGGCGACAAGGAGAAATATGCCCGAGCCTTGCTCTGCCAGGGATGCGTCAACAAGCAACTGGGACACCTTGACAAAGCGATTGCCACCCTGCGCCAAGCCGAGGACGTCGCGGCCAGCGATGACTTGAAGAATCGCGCGATGGCCAAGATGATGATGGGCGAACTGTACCAAAGCCAGGTCGTGGGCGCCAAGACCGTGGGTGCCGAGAAATATCGAGAGGCGCTGGAGCTTTTCCGCCAAATCAACGACAAACATCACCAAATCATCTGCCTGAGCGAGTTGGGTGGCCTGTACCGCATCAACAAGGAGAAACAGGATAGCGCCATGAACTACATCAATGCTGCAATCGACCTGGCAAAACAGGAAATCGAGCCGCAATATGTAGTGGCCAATCTTTTCTCCCGCGCCGAGTACCGAGCTGCCCGCGGTGATTACCAGGGCGCTAAGGATGATGCCGTTGAGGCCATCTCTTGGAGTGGAAGTCAAAAAATCCACCCAAGAATCCATTACACCGCCGCATCGGCATTCCTGCACCTGGGACAAACCGACTCGGCCCGTTACTACCTGAATCAAGCCCCTGCGATGAGTTCCGCAGCCGATAGCATCATGCATTACCAGTTGCTGGCCGACATGGCTCGTCGCGACCACAAACTGGAAGAAGCCTTCAACTACCTGACCTTAACCCACAATCTTGCCGATTCGGTAACAATGAGCAGTATGAACGACCGGCTGATGGAGGTGGAGAAGAAATATGATACCCAAAAGGCTGATCTCGAAAACGCCCTGTTGAATTCACGCCTAAAGGGGACGTTATTAGCACTGGCATTGTTAATCCTAGCGGCAGGCGCCCTAGCTTTCCTGCTGTGGCGCTATCGTAACCGCCTGAAAATTCAGCAGACTGAGTACGAACTGCAAAAGGCTGACCTTGACCAATCATTGCAGAGCCTTAACCAGATGCAAACTTTGCTCAACGAGAGACAATCGACCAAAAACCAGTCCCAGGAACTGAAAGCCATCGTCGATAGCCAGATACAAGTCGTCCACCAATTGCTGCAATGGTCCTATGAGTGCAACGAGACGACATTTGCCAAGCGTTTCAACTCACTGATGACCATGCACGGCCCCGACGAGGTGGGAGCATCTTACTGGGACAACCTGCAATCATTGGCCAACGAATTGTATGACAACGTGTTGGTTAAAGCCCAAGAGGCTGCTGGCGGTACCCTGCGCGACGACGAGATCAACTTGATTGCCCTGCAGTGTCATGGTTTCTCGAGAACAGTCATCATGATTTGCATGCGATACAGGAACATGAGGACCGTCTCTAACAAGAAAATCCAAATCGCCCACAAACTGAATGTCAATACGCTCGACGAGTTCTTGCAGCCTTTCTTAAAAAGAAAGACAGAAGCGACTGATTGAACGGATTTTACGAGATGAGAAACGAGGCGACGATACGGTTTGTGCTTGACCATCGCGAAGAGGACGTGAGGGCGTTGGCGTTGCGGGGTAGCCGTGACAAGGATGTGGACCTGCCATGGGCACTGGATCAAATCCAGGGCTGGCAGGCGGCGCGCCGCAAACTGCCTTCTTGGGCAACCATTAACGGTATCGTCTATCCGCCCCATCTGTCGATGGAGCAGTGCTCGAGCGAGATAACGGCAAGATATAAATGCGGCATCGTCGAGCGACTACCCAAAGGCTATCGAGAGACCTTGATTGACCTTACTGGCGGCTTCGGTGTGGATTTCGCTTTCATGGCAAGGTGTTTTGACCATGCTTGCTATGTTGAGCGGCAAGCCCACCTGTGCGAGGCTGCACAGCTGAACTTCGGGTTGCTGGGACTCTCACACGCGAGGGTTATCAATGCCGATGCCGAGCGAGTTCTCGATGACATAAAGACTGAACCCGCTTCCACCCTGCTCTATCTGGATCCCGCGCGGCGCGATGACAACAAAGCCCGCACCTATGCCATCACCGACTGCACGCCCAACGTGTTGGAACTGCTACCGCGCCTGTTCGAGTGTGGTGACCGTGTGCTGCTCAAGCTATCGCCCATGCTCGACTGGCACAAGGCGGTTGCCGATCTGGGCAATCGTGTCGCTGAGGTTCACATCGTGAGTGTGGGTAATGAGTGCAAGGAGTTACTGGTTTTCATGGATGTTTCTCATGAGGGAGAGCCATCAGTCCACTGTGTGAACGATGATCAGTCACTCATCTACCTGCCTTCCCAAGACAGCATGGCTCCAGCCATCGCGACCAGCGACGATACCCGTTACCTCTATGAGCCTAATGCTTCGGTGATGAAGGCGGGATGCTATGGGCTCCTAACGAAACGCTATCCCATCGAGGCCCTGGCGACCGACAGCCACCTATTTGTGTCCAATGAACAGCTTGAGGATTTCCCCGGCCGCCGCTTTGCTATCAATGCAGTCACCACCATGAATAAAAAGGAACTGGGACGAGCCATCAGCGGCATCACGAGGGCCAACGTGGCCGTGCGCAACTTCCCGATGACCGCCCAGCAGTTGCGGCAACGCCTGGGATTAAAGGACGGCGGAGACTGCTATATCTTCGGCACTACCAATGCCACTGGTGAACATCGCCTCTATATTTGCAACAAACTCTAGAAATGTAATCTGATGTAAACAATAAAGACATTGTTTTGATCCGGAAAAATAAAAAAGAGAATTATGGAACCGAGATTTACTATTCATAGCCAATATAATGAGAAGGAGGCGATTCGCTTCAACCGCGCTTTATTATTCAACGTGTGGCACCTTAAGAAGACGATTATCGTCTCGAACATTGCTCTGCTGGTCATGTTAGTGACTTCTCTCATCGCTCACAACTATTTGTTTGCCATCAGCCTCTTGTTTGCCCTGGTGGTATTCAACTGGTATTTCTTTTGGGGTGTGGACCTGAAGGCGGCAAGAGCCTATCACAAGAACAAACAGATTCATGACCAAGAGTTTGTCTTCCATTTCTATGATGATCAGTACGAAAGCACCGCCGACGATGGCACAACGCCGTCCAATGTTCCCTACTCCACCCTTCACATGATCATCGAGACACCCACTAACATCTATATCATGCATGCCCCAACAGTAGGTACTATCATCCAAAAGACCAATTGTCCTGCTGACTTCATCGACTTCATACACGAAATAAAAAAACGATACAAAATCTAAGGAACCTTTTCATCCACAAATAAAACAAGCCTCCAGCACGAATGCTGAAGGCTTTGTTTTTAGTAGAGAAACAGGGACTCGAACCCTGGTTTCCGCCGTGAGAGGGCGGCGTCCTAGACCGCTAGACGATATCTCCGTCGATAAATAAAGCCCTCGCTCTGTCGGGTGAAGGCTTTGCTGGTAGAGAAACAGGGACTCGAACCCTGGTTTCCGCCGTGAGAGGGCGGCGTCCTAGACCACTAGACGATATCTCCGTAGAAAAGCGATGCAAAATTACTGCCAATTTTTGAACTGGCAAAATTTTTAAACTGTTTTTTTTGAAAAAAAGTCAAAATGCCCCATTTTCGGTATTTTTTCACTAAAAAGGATGATTGGATGAGATAAAAATTGTACCTTAGCGGAATCATAACAAACATTATTCTTTTTTACATTAAAAACATTATGGCAAGCAAACGACAGATTAAGAAAGCAATCCAGAATGCCTGTGGCGATATCGCGGGCGAGTGCATCTTTGCAGAATCAGCCTTCGGTGAGGGCAAGCAGGAACAGTGGGACAGCATCATCATCGATACTGCCCTCCTCCAACAGGAAGCTGTGAACCGCGTGAACAACCGTTTCGACAAGAAAGTCAAGGACTTTGCCAACCGCAAGGAATACAACAAGGCTCGCCGCGCGTTCTTCAAGCAGTGTGAGAAGGAATTGAGCGATTACTTCCGCGCCGAGGTGAACAACATCGCCAAGCGCATGAACGAGCTCATGCCGTCAAAGAAGTAAAAACCAACTTGGCGCCCCATGAATCTCTCTGGTTGGATATTGAAGAAAGCCGGGTGGACGTTTAAGGTCAACCTAAAGATGCCTGACAAGTGCATCATCGTCATCGCCCCCCACACCAGCAACTGGGATTTTATCCTGGGTGAACTGGGCATCCACTCGGTGGGCATGAAGGCCGGCTTCCTGATGAAGGACACATGGTTCTTCTTCCCGCTGGGATATCTGCTGCGAGCACTGGGCGGCATCCCTGTCAACCGCCGTCAACACGGCAACTTGACACAATCTATCGTCAACGCGTTCAACACCACTCCCAAACTCGCCATCGGCGTCACACCCGAGGGCACCCGCAGCCCTAACCCAAATTGGCACAAGGGCGCCATCTTTATGGCACGCGACGCCGGTGTACCGCTGATCCTCGCCTACTTTGACTACAAAGATAAAGTGGTGTGCATCGATAAGGAGTTTGAGCTAAGTGAAGATGCCGATGCCGACCTGTTACGCATCAAGCAATACTTCCAACCATTCCACGGGCGCTACCCTGAGAAGTTCGTCACGGGACTAGAATAAATGAAATGGCGGCCAGTCCGCCATTTCATGATTAGAGATGAGTGATGGAGCCTTGTCTCTACTTACTTCATCCATCTATATTTTTTATCTTTTAACTCCTATCTAAAAAGATGATATCACGCAACATGCGCGTCACGCTCATTGAGGACGACATCGTCTGGGGCGACCGCGACGCCAACTTCAAGCAACTGGAGCGCAACATGCGCAATATGGCCGAAGACACCGACCTGGTCATCTTGCCCGAGTTGTTTACCACGGGTTTCATGACCGGAGACCGTGAGCAAGCGGCCGCTGTGGCCGAGTGGAACAGTGGCGACACCCTGCGCAAGCTGCGCAAACTCGCCGACGAGTTCCATGTGGGCATCATCGGCAGTTTTCTGGCCAACACGGCTGCACAACTCTATAACCGCGCCTTCTTCATTGAGCCTAATGGCGATGAAACCTACTATGACAAGCGCCACCTGTTCTCCTTTGGCGGGGAAGACAAGGTATTCAACCAGGGTCTGACCAAGTCACCCATCGTGCGCTTCCGTGGCTTCAACATCAAGTTTGTGGTGTGCTATGACCTGCGTTTCCCCGTGTTCTGCCGCAATGTGAAAAATAACTACGACCTGCTGGTGGTCATCGCCAACTGGCCCAAGTCACGCGAGCAGGTGTGGCGCACGTTGCTGGCGGCACGCGCCATCGAGAACGAGTGCTACGTGTGTGGCGTGAACCGTTGTGGTACCGATCCCGCTGGCGTGGAGTACCCCGAGGGCTCGTCGATGGTCATCGATTTCAAGGGCAAGGTCATAGCCCAACGCATGACAAGTCCCATCATCACCGCCGACTTATCGCCTGCTCAGTTGGCACAGTTCCGCGAGAAATTCCCGGCATGGCGTGATGCCGATAGCTTTACCCTTGATATTTGAACCGCATCACTGACATAGAACTGCTAGCGCCCGCCCGTGACGCTGACATCGCCATCGCCGCTGTCGACCATGGCGCCGATGCGGTGTATATGGGTGCCTCACATCATGGGGCACGTGCCGACGCCACTAACAGCCTCGATGACGTGCGCCGCGCTTGTGACTATGCCCACCGTTTCGATGCAAAAATCTATGCCACCGTCAACACATTGGTCTATGACAACGAGCTGGCTGAAGTAGAACATCTCATTCATGACCTTTACCGCATTGGCGTGGACGCGCTCATCGTCCAGGACTTGGGATTACTCAGGTTGGACCTGCCGCCCATCGCCCTGCACGCCAGCACGCAATGCGACCTGCGCTCGCCCGAGAAAGCCCGTTTTCTCGAAGCCTTAGGGTTTTCACAGCTCGTCATGGCGCGTGAATTGACGCTAGACGAGATTGCGGCAATCCGTAAGGTCACGACAGTGCCGCTTGAGGCTTTTGTGCATGGCGCATTGTGCGTGAGCTATAGCGGACGCTGTGCCATCAGCCAGGTGCTGAAGAACCGCAGCGCCAACCGCGGCGAGTGCGCCCAAATGTGCCGCCTGCCCTACGACCTCGTTGACGCACAAGGTCACACGCTGGTCGAGGGAAAGCACTTGCTGTCACTGCGAGATATGGCTCGAAACGACTGCTTGGAGCAGATGATGGCAGCGGGCGTATCATCATTCAAGATCGAAGGCCGCTTAAAAGACGCATCATATGTAAAGAATGTGGTGGCATATTATCGCCGCGCCATCGACAAGATCACCGACCGCCATCATGACAGCTATCGCCGTTCATCTTCAGGACATACCGAACTGACCTTTGAGCCCTCATTGGAAAAAAGTTTCAACCGTGGATTTACCAGATACTTCCTCGATGGTCGCCACCCCCTCGACGGCACTGCTATGGCCAACATCGAGACCCCCAAGTCACAAGGTGAATACTTGGGTCGTGCATTGCGTTGCATTGGCAACAGACTCACCATCGACACCCGTGCCATCCTTGTCAATGGTGACGGTTTGAGTTTTACCGACCAGCAGGGTCAGTTCTCGGGTGCACGTGTCAATCGCGCTTTGGGAAACGGCACTGTATTGCTGCGGGAACACGTCACTATCCCGCGCGGAGCCCAAGTGTATCGCACTGCCGACAAGGCGTTCAACGATGTTCTGGCCAAGCCGTCAGCCACACGTTCCATCGCCGTGGATGCCGTGCTTCGCTATGCGGGAAATATGCTGGTGCTAACACTCAGCGACGTGCGAGGTTGCCGTGTCACCCACACGCTGCCTTGTGACTTGCAAACTGCCGCCAAGCCTCAAGTAGAACGTCAAATCGCCGAAATCGGCAAACTAGGTGGCACCATCTATCGGTTGCGCGAGGCACAGGTGCCTGGTGACATGTTTATCCCCGCATCGCTATTGGCGCGACTACGTCGCGAGGCCATTGACCTGCTCGACCGCACTCACGCTATTACCCGTCCTATCGACAAGCGTCGGTCTGAGGACAAAACCATCCCTTATCCGACAACTACACTAGAAGTTGCCGACAACGTCGCCAACCATCTGGCCGAGCAGGTGTATCGCGACCACGGCGTGACAACAATCACGCCAGCCCTCGAAGCCGGCACACCCGCCACGGCCTCTACCCCACTCATGCACACCCGTTACTGCATCCGCCGTCAACTGGGCGCATGTCTCAAGGGGAAAAACGCTGACAAATTGCCTCGCGACCTCTATCTCAAGACCGGGACAACCTTGCTGCGCGTCACCTGTGACTGCCGCACCTGCGAGATGCGTATCACGAGACCTTAACTAGTGGTTTCTTGATTGTCTTCTTCGGCTGGTTGCTCAGTGGGATTGGGAGCTGGAGCGTTTAACACTTCCAATGCTTTTGGATTGAGAATCTCAAGGTATTCAGTATAAGAAATGAACCGTCCACCCATTGACTTGAGGTGAGGCGTTTCTAATTGGCAATCAATCATCTTACCACCAATTCTGCTCATGAATTGCGCTAGATTAATGAGGGCAAGTTTTGATGTGTTAGGCTCTCTTGAGAACATGCTTTCACCAATGTAGCAGTCGCCCACAATTACACCATACAACCCGCCAACCAACTCGCTGTTTTTGTTCCACACCTCAACGCTTGTAGCATAACCCAAACGGTTAAGTTCACGATAGGCCTTCATGATGTCCTCGCCCAACCATGCACCGTTAGCGTAGTAACGGCCGTCAACGCTGCTGCAGCCTTCAATAACGCCGTCAAAGTCACGATTAAATGTCACACGATACTCATGCTTATTCATCAACGTGTGCATTGAGTGCGAGATGTGAATCTCATCGGGGAATATCACAAAGCGCTTCTGGGGGCAATACCACGCCGGGCATGGCCAGTCTCTGAAAGAAAACCACGGGAAAATGCCATAGCTATAGGCCAGCAACAGGCGGTCGACACTCAGGTCACCACCGACAGCCAACAGGCCATCTTCCTCACCCATTCGGGGATCGGGAAATACCAGTTCGTCACTGAGCTCAAAAATCATAACACCTATTACAAATCGCCTATATCGTTAATCACATAGTCGCCACCCTGTTTTAGTGACCCGAACAGGATTTCACGCACCAGTCTACTCTTGAGTCGGTTATGAATAACACGGTCCATTTCACGGGCACCATATTCCTGACTATAACCCTCGCTGAGCAACTGCTCACGTGCCTTGTCGCCCAACTTGAGAGTAACACCCTTATTGGTGAGCATTTCCTGGAGTTCCCGCAGTTTCTTATCCAGAATCATCCTTGCCATGGTATGGTCCATGTCGTTGAACACGACAATTGATGACAAGCGGTTAATGAATTCGGGCTTAAATGTCTTTTTCACCTGCTTGAGCATCGCCTGACCTGCAGTGACCGTCGAAGCGAAGCCTACCGAAGCCTGATGGGCAAACTGGGCTCCTGCATTGCTTGTCATAATCAGTACCACATTGCGGAAGACGGCTTTGCGGCCCTTGTTGTCACTCAATGTGCCATAATCCATCACCTGCAAGAGCAAGTTGAATATGTCATCGTGGGCTTTCTCAATCTCGTCGAGCAATAATACGCAATCAGGGTGTTTCCTCACCGCATCGGTCAGCAGGCCACCGTCATCGTAGCCAACATATCCAGCTGGCGAGCCGATGAGTTTAGCGACGGTGTGCTTCTCGACATACTCGCTCATATCAAAGCGAACGAGTTCAACGCCCAACTCCTTGGCCAACACACGCGCTACTTCGGTCTTTCCCACGCCCGTGGGACCGACAAAGAGTAACGAGGCTAGAGGTTTATTCTCGTCGGTGAGACCCGCTTTAGACATCTGCACGGCCTCAACTACTTGCTTCACAGCCTGGTCCTGACCATAGATTTTGTCCAGGATGCGCGGCTCCAGGCTCTCCAACTTGTCATTATCTCCCTCATCAATCGTCAAGGCCTCCACCTTAGATACTCGTGCAAGCACATTGGCAATGAGGGCCTTATCCACACGTCGTTCCTCACCCTCCTTGCGGTTCATCTGCACCCATGCGCCTGCCTCATCCATCAGGTCGATGGCCTTATCAGGCAAGTATCGGTCAGTAATATGGCGGGCGCTACCCTCAACAGCAAACCTTAACGCGTCATCGTCATATTTCACGCCATGGAAAGTCTCATAGCCCTCCTTGAGCATCTGAACAATCTTGAGCGTCTCCTCGATGCTGGGCTCCTCAATTGCCACCTGTTGGAAACGGCGCATCAGCCCCTTATTACGCATAATGTAACGGTTGTACTCCTCATAGGTAGTGGCACCTATAAAACGCACCTTGCCGCCCTCGAGATACGGTTTTAACAAGTTGCTCGCGTCCATCGAGCCTTCACCTGTCTGTCCGGCACCCACGATATTATGGATTTCATCGATATAAAGGATAGCTCCTTGCTCAGCATCGATACCCTTCATCACCATCTTGAGGCGCTTCTCGAAATCGCCCCTAAATTGGGTGCCCGCGATAAGCGAACCCAAGTCGAGTTGGTAGATGCGACTACCGCTCAATGATTCAGGCACATTGCCGTCCTCGATGCGCTGTGCTAAACCATAGACGATTGATGTCTTGCCCACACCAGGCTCGCCGATGTGCAAGGGATTGTTTTTGTCCTTGCGGCAAAGTACCTGAATCGTGCGGTCAAGTTCTGCCTCTCGCCCGATAAGCGGATTGTGGTCTGCCAAATGATCGTTGATACAGAGCACAAAGTCACGCCAACTGCCATTGGCTGCAGCGGGTTGTTGAGTCTGCTCATTGGGCGCGTCTGGTTGTTTCATAATATTATCTGAATCATTGCCATCTTCATAGGCCCTTGATACCGCTTGCAGGAAGTATCCTTTATGGTCACCGATAAGCGCATTGAGGCAATTGGCCGCAAAGGAGTCGTTGAGCCATATCATGACGTTCAACAGATGAGGCACATCCACTACCTTGGCTGACGACGTCCGGCTGGTCAGTTCCAAACCCTTGATGAGTTCGCCATACTGGTGGGAGCCCATCATATCGGCGTCATCTTCGTCATCAGAGAATTTATCCAGGCGGTCGGTATACTCCCGAAGGCGTTGTTTCACATCCTCGACGGGCAACTGAGCCAGCCCCTGCAATGCCGATAACACTGGCTGCTCTTCGAGCGTGACCAGCAACAAGTGCTCGGGGGTGACAAGTCTCGTGCCACAAGTATAGGCCAGCACATGGGCACTGGTCATTATATTTTCCAGATTTGTTGAGATTTCCACTGATTGATAGAAATAATGGTGTTGATACTAAACGATTACTCTCATTCGGGTTCACAGGTGACCTGCAACGGGAATCCCTCGGCGCGCGCCATGGATGTGGCCTGTGACGCCTTGGTCATCGCCACGTCATAGCTATATACCCCAACGATAGCCTGGCCCTCGCGGTGCACCTTCATCATGAGCACCACCGCCTCGTCGGCCGGCTTGTTGAATACCCGACGAAGCACATCGGTGACAAACTCCATGGTCGTGAAGTCATCGTTGTGGAAGATCACCTTGTATTGCCGTGGCTCCTCGATGAGAACTTTGTCACGTGTCGCTGCGCCTGTTCCTGTACCCTGATTGGGATTATTTGAATTGTTAGGCATAATCCTATTTGATCTAATATCTATTGATGGCAAATGGAGATTTACCCTCCATTTTCATTTTACAAAATTAGACTTATTTATCCAATTCAGCAAATTCTATGCCAAACTAAAGTGCTAAGAAATGACGTCTACATTTGCTTTTTCCAAGGTCGGAATGCTTTTATAAAAACGTGTATCGATGAATGCAGGGTTGGATTTTTTTGGGGAAAATTGTTGATGAATGAAAAAAAGTTCGTAAACTTGCAGGTTAAATGTAAAGCAAATCCTTGGCGATTGTTCGCTAAGCTACAATGTAACAAACGATTATGAACATGTCAATAGAGAAAATGCTCTCTCATGTATATGAGATAGAAGGCCTGATGCTTGTTACCCGCCGATTGGGTGACGAGAACACGCCCGAAGTAATCACTAATAAAATCCAGCGCAAGGTGCGGGAATTGGCCGAGATGTGCGGCGTTAAGCTGACAGCAGAACAAGCCGAAACACCTGCCAAAGAGACAGAGGCCACAGAAATTCAAAACACCGAGGTAGTTGCCAAGGACGAGGAGGTTACCAAGGAAGAAGAGAAACCAGAGGCTCTTGAGCATCTTCCCGAGGAGGACTATGATGCTGACGAGACTTGGCAGCATGACAATGGTGAGGAATTTAAGGAAGTGTTTGCACTTGACTTTGAAGAGCCAAAGCATGAGACAATCACACCACCTGCCGCACCAACCGTTGCTGCTGAAACACCTGTAACTCCTCCTGCCGCTCCCGCTACTCCTGAGATTCCTGAAGTTCCTGTGACTCCACCACCATTCAGGGAGGAAATCAATGAGGAGCCGGTTCCTGAGCCCGATCCCGAAATTCTTCCAGAGGACGACCGCGAACTGGCCGACATCACCGTCGAGTTTATCATGCCCGATGATGACGAAGTTCCCGAACCCGAGGAGGAGATGCCTACCCCTCCCGTTCCCACCGAGTTTCCCGAAGTTGATGAGCCCCAAGCACCCTTGCGCGTAGATGAGAAACTGCAACGCACGCTCTCTAAGGACATCCGCAAAGCGTTCTCGGTCAATGACCGTTTCCGTTTCCAACGCGAATTATTTGCCGGAAGCGCCAACGCAATGAACACCGCTATCGAGCACATCGAGATCATGAGAAGTTACGGCAATGCCGAACTATATTTCTATAGCCAGTTGAATTGGGACCGCGAGAACGAAGTCGTTCAAGACTTCATGAACATCGTGCGTAACCATTTCCAGGGTTAACAATTTCACTAAATGGCCGGCAAACTTTACATAGTACCCACACCTGTAGGGAACCTCGACGATATGACACCCCGTGCCATCGAGGTGCTCAAAGGTGTTGATACGGTGCTTGCCGAGGACACTCGCACCAGTGGCGTATTGCTCAAGCACTTCGGTATTGCCACCCCCATGCGCAGCCATCACAAGTTCAACGAGCACGAGGCCGTGACAGCGGTGGTGGAGCAATTGCAAGGCGGAGCAGTCATGGCGCTCATCAGCGATGCGGGCACTCCCGGCATCAGTGACCCGGGGTTCCTGCTGTCCAGGGAATGCCGCCGACAGGGCATCGAGGTTGAGACCCTACCGGGTGCGACTGCCTTTGTGCCGGCATTGGTCAACTCCGGACTGCCGTGCGATCGCTTTATATTTGAGGGTTTCCTGCCTCAAAAGAAAGGCCGTGCCAGCCGACTAGAGGAGTTGAAGACCCAATCCTTGACAATGGTGTTTTATGAGTCACCAGTTAGGCTGCTAAAGACCTTGCAGCAGTTTGCTGACGTCTTTGGCGGTGACCGTGAGGCCAGTGTCGTGCGAGAAATCAGCAAGTTGCACAACACAACCCACAACGGCACGCTAAGCGAACTAGTCGACTATTTCACTGCTACCGCTCCTCGCGGCGAAATTGTCATTGTTGTCGCCGGATGTCCGCCCGCCACATCGGTTAAGGTGGACAAGTATGCTGAATTTAAGCAGAAGAAAGCGAAAGTATAATAAAGATTATTAAGCATTTAAAAAGTAAACAACATAAATTCTATAGGTATGAAAAAGATCATGTATTTAGTCTGGTTGATGGTAGGGCTTGCCGTCTTGCCCGCATGCCAGCGAAGCAACAAACTAGAGGCCGAGGCGATGCGCCAGGACTCTATTAATGCCGTTTTGCAAGACTCAATCAATACCGCCAATGCTGAGAAAGACAGCCTCATGCAACTCATGAGTGACATTGCTGACGGTATGACACAAATCAAGGAGATGGAAGACATCATCTCGGTAAACAACCTGAATGGAGAAACTCCTGACCGCAAAAAACAGCTCCGTGATGACATTGTCCTCATCCAGCAATCCATCAATAAGCACAAACAACGGTTGGCTGAACTGGAGAAACGTCTCAAACAGTCCACCAACTACAACTCCAAGATGGAGAAGTCAATTGCCATGATGAAGCAACAGCTTGAGGAACAGCAGAACAACATCAATAACCTTACCGAACAGTTGGAAGCAGCACACATTCAGATCAAGAACCTGAACCAAAGCGTAGACTCGCTTAACACGGTCAACAAAAACGTGACCAAGGAAAAAGAAGCTGCCGAGCAAGAAACTAAGAAACTCACCAACGAGGTTACTAACCTGAACTCGTGCTATTATGTCATCGGTTCTAAAAAGGAACTGAAAGAACACAAAATCATCGAAACAGGTTTCCTGCGCAAGACCAAAATTCTGGAAGGTGATTTTGAAATGTCCTATTTCACCAAAGCCGACCGCCGCACTTTGAGCGAAATCCCCTTGCATAGCGATAAGGTTCAACTGATGACCAACCATCCCAAAGATTCTTACGAAATCATTGATCGTGGTAATGTCAAAACCTTGCATATCCTGAATTCAGATAGATTCTGGGGAAAATCTAATTTCCTGGTAGTGAAAGTGGATTGATGAAAATCGTCCTGGCGTTTGATAAGTTCAAAGGCTCGGCGACCTCCCAACAACTCAACTATGCCGTGCAGCAAGCCCTAAGTGATTACGAGGGGCTTTCTGTTATTAGTGTGCCCCTTGCCGACGGTGGAGATGGCACAACAGCTGTCCTCGCCTCAAACATGCAGGGTGAGTGGCAGTCGATGAGCGTACCCGGCCCACTCATCTCGTTGCCACCGGTCAATGCCAGCTATTTCTTGGGTGATGACGGAACAGCCGTTATCGAGGTGGCTGCAGCCAGTGGCTTGGTTCTTGTTCCCAATGAACTGCGCGATCCGTTTCGCATGTCCACGCTAGGCACAGGCTTATTGATGCGCGATGCCATGGAACGCGGCAGCCGTCATATTGTCTTAGGAATGGGCGGCTCGGCTACATGTGATGCCGCTATGGGTATCCTCTGTGCCCTGGGAGTCGAATTCTTTGATGCCAATGGAAGGCATCTTTTCCCTTGCGGGGCAAATCTCAAAGAAATCGATCATATCGAGACCGCCGGCATTCCACACGAGGTAAAAGCATGCAAGTTCACGTTGCTGGCCGATGTGGATAACCCCTTGTGCGGGGAACGTGGTACCGCACACGTTTACGCACCCCAAAAGGGAGCCGATCCTGAACAAGTGAGGCAATTGGAACTTGGAATGTGCCATGTGGCCGAAATCGTGGGTGAAACTATTGCGACAACACCAGGATGTGGCGCAGCAGGCGGCATTCCCTCGCTGATGATGCATCTTCTCGATTGCGAACTGCTGGCGGGAGCACCCTATGTTCTTGACCACAACGGTATGAACGATGCGGTTATGCACGCCGATTTGATCATCACCGGTGAAGGCCGATTGGACCGCCAGACAATGATGGGGAAAGGTCCTGGCTGTGTTATCAACATGGCCCATGAGCTTGGAATTCCCGTTGCTGTCATCTGCGGTGCAATCGAAGAAGACTTTGACCCCAAGGAGGCCGGTTTGTTGACCGCCGTTGGCGTCAGCGATGGTCTTCCACTTGAGGAAGCAATGGATTCCACGTCCACAATAAAACGCGTGAGCATCGCCGCACAGCAAATCGTCTCAGAGTTTGAACAATCCCAAAAATAGAGAACATGCCGCAATGGTTAAGTGACATATTTCTATCCCACTCGGCTGTGCAGGCCGTTGTCGTTTTGTCCATATTGTGTGCCTGTGGGTTAGCAATGGGCAAGATTAAGGTGCTAGGTGTATCACTTGGTGTGGCTTTTGTGTTCTTTTTAGGCATTTTAGCTGGCTACCTGGGTTTGTCTATCGACCCTCAAATGCTGCAATATGCCCAAAACTTCGGTCTCGTGCTGTTCGTGTATGCGTTAGGCTTGCAGGTGGGACCAGGTTTCTTTGGCTCATTTCACAAGTCAGGCCTCACACTCAATATGCTGGCACTTGCGGTGGTGCTTGTGGGCACTATCCTCACCTTGTTGCTCCCGTTATTAGGCATTAATCTGAGCGATGCCGTGGGTATCATGTGTGGCGCTACAACCAACACACCAGCACTGGCAGCTGCACAACAAACACTGGCCCAACTGCACCAGCCCGAAAGCGGTGCAGCCCTGGGTTGCGCCGTGACTTATCCGCTGGGTGTCGTGGGAGTGATTATGGCGCTGGCACTCATCCGCAAGGTGATTGTGGGTCCCAATGACCACATCATCGGGGATAGTGAAGAAGAGGCCGACCACACCTTCATTGCAGCCTATCGTGTGCGCAATGAGGGCATCATCGGCAAAACCGTGGGCGACTTGGCACGTATCAGTCCCAGGCAATTTGTTATATCCCGCTTGTGGCGTGATGGCAAAGTGACGATTCCCGAGGCGGGCACCATTCTCATGCCTGATGACCGCCTATTGGTCACTATGCAGGACCACGATGCCGCCGAAGCGATGGAGGTACTCTTTGGTAAACAGGAGACCACCGACTGGAATAAGGATGACATCGATTGGAATGCCATTGACAGCGAACTGGTCTCACAAGCCATTCTCGTGACCAAGCCCGAAATCAACGGCCGCAAACTTGGTTCACTGGGCTTGCGCCGTCACTATGGCGTGAACATTAGCCGTGTGAACCGCGGCGATTTGCAGTTATTGGCCACGCCCGACCTGAGATTGCTGCTGGGCGACCGCATCATTGTCGTCGGGCATCGCGAGGCCATAAAGAATGTTGAGAAAGAGGTGGGTAATGCCGTCAAGATGCTTGACGAGCCCAACTTGATTACCGTCTTCATCGGCATGACGCTGGGACTTATCCTGGGCTCCATCCCCATCGCCTTGCCGGGTATATCAGCCCCCGTGAAACTGGGATTGGCTGGTGGCCCTATCATCGTGGGCATCCTCATGGGTGCTTTTGGTCCCCGCATCCACGTCAACGCTTATACCACGACCAGTGCCAACCTCATGCTGCGTTCCATCGGTCTGGCGCTATATCTCGCATGTCTAGGACTGGCATCAGGACCCGATTTCTTTGCCACGGTGGTGCGCCCAGAGGGTCTAATGTGGGTAGGAACAGGCTTCGTGATCACTATCATTCCTGTTTTGCTAGTCGCTGTCATTGCCTTGCGTGTGGCCCACATCGATTATGCCGCCACGTGTGGAATGCTCAGTGGAGCAATGGCCAACCCCATGGCGATGAATTATGCCAACGATGACATCGGCAGTGACCGACCCGCAGTCGCTTATGCATCGGTTTACCCCTTGAGCATGTTCATGCGCGTGATTATTGCCCAGGTGCTGCTACTCATCTGACAAAAGAAGAGGAACCGGCAAAACCAACTCCCCTTCAAGTCATTTATTCTAAAAAATCTTTTTCAAATCATTCTCCTGTTATTATATAATCGATGACGGCATTGATATCCGAAATGTTAACCTCTTCATCACCGTTCACATCGCCCACTATGTCGACACCTCCTTTATGTTGTATGTCAATAATCGCAGTAACATCACTGATATTGACCTCGCCGTCACCGTTCACATCACACCACTCGGGCATGAAGTTCACACCCTCAATATCGAAGTATCGCCACACCAGTGCCTCCCGATAAGCGCGAAGAGACTGCCTAGGAGCATAGACAATGGCGTTTTTATACACCTTGTCTGGGAAAATTGACTTGCCCTTAAGATAAGGCGGTGTAACAGCACGACTAGTGATTTTTACTAACGCATTGCAGGACCTGAAAGCATACATCTCGGCCATTTTCATTCTCTTACCGAAGGTGAAATCCATCAATTTTGAGCAACCATGAAAAGCTTTCTCGCCAATAGTACGCACCCCGTCACCCAAAGTTGCGACAGTCATTTTTTTGCAATCTTTAAATGCTTGTTCACCAACGCTTTCCACATCATTACTCATCGTGAGACTGGTCAAACTCTCACAACGGATAAACGCATAATCATTAATATGTTTAACGCCAGCGGGTATAGCCAGGTCGCACACTTCCTCACCGTTCATAAACAGGTGGTGGGCAAAATATAGCGGATTGGCCTGATCATTTTCAAAGGTCATATTGCACCATGAGAGCAAATCCCTGATCTCGACACGAGCCAGTTGGGAACACGACATGAAAGCGTTTGAGTCCACATGAGATGAACAGCCATCCAAAACAATTGTAGCAAGCGATGAACAGCCTATAAATGCACCAATGCCAATGAGGGTAACACTTGAAGGAATAACGATTTTCTGTAAGCTCGGACAATCATTGAAGGCAAAATCCTCCAATTCTTGCAAATTGTCGTTTAATGTGACATTGGACAAATTGGAGCACCCATCAAAAGCAGCATAGCCTATTGAGGTTACAGTGCTGGGCAGTATCACATCATTCAACGAGAGACAATAGTAGAAAGCATATTCACCCACACGGGTAAGGCCAGAATTTAAAGTCACCTGAGCCAAATTTGTACAAGCGCCAAATGAGACATCACCCAAAACGCTCACCGACCCAGGAATGTCAACATGAGTCAGACTTTCACAGGCATAGAATGCATACACACCGATAGACTCCAGAAACGGTGGCAATATGAGATCACTCAATTGGGTACAACCGTCAAATGCATCATCACCTATCGATCGCAACGATTGCGGCAACGTGACACTTGTCATCTCATCGCATCCATAGAAAGAGTCGTGGCCTATCGCAGTGACCCCCTCCTCAATTAACACGCTCTTAAGATAGTCATAATTGGTAAACAAATAATTCCCAACTTTATCAACCGAGGCGGGAATGAGCACATCGGTTATCGCATTACCCTTCTTGTCAAAAAGCATGGGACCATATACCAACGGACAAGAACATCTAGAGACAAACTCCATAGTCGCCCATGATTCGACATCATCAGTATACACCTCGCTAAGCCCATAACAGTCGGCAAATGCATCTTTGCCAAGTCTCTTGTTTTTGCCCTGGATGCGTATTGTCGTCATTGCTGAGCAACGGTAAAAAGCATTGGCACCAATATTTGTAACCGAAGGCGGAAGCAGGATATCGGTCACCTCCATACAGTCCATAAATGCATAGGGCGCGATGGAAGTGACAGCTAGGGTCTCTCCATCGAGAGTCACCGTCTCGGGGATGACGATTGAACCAGAGTAGCAATTATGCATAATATCTCTCCTGACCACCTCGGCAGCATCTCCATTGCGCTTGTAATAGATTCCCGAGACCTCAAAGTCGTAAGATTGTACCGAATTACCCTCAGGGTCAGGATATACATGATATTGCATCGTTTGATAATAATTAAACTCCCAATCATCTCTACCTAAGGCATCCAAGACAAAATATCCGTTTCCGCCTCCCCATCCCCAGTTGACATGGTACTTGCCGTCTTTATAACCATCAAGGACAAAGGCATGGGCACCGCCAAAGCTGGTTCCTGTGTAAAGAACAGGACGGTCATTAGATAACTCCTCCATGATCATCGCGTGCCATTGCACGTCTTCACATTCATCACGGTACAGACACTGGGCCTCATGGTTGTAACCAAATTGCTTTAGCGCCATGAGTTGATCTTCTTGCCATGCGCCACTGCCCATAGGACTATAGTCCATGAAACACCCCTGGCCGCAATACCTCAGTAATGTGGCCACAGCAACTGCTTCTTCCTCATTGTAATCCCCTGGATTGTACACATCCAAAATATAATCCCATTCCAATTCGGCACTAGGCAACGATGGAACATTATAATGTTCTGTATCAGTCACATATCCAGGCAATGGAGGAACCTGTGCTGGATACTTCCAGTAATTCATCACCTGAGCCATCGCCGTGGCAACACATCCCGTAGCAGATGCCTCACCATCAATTACTGGGCACATGTCATTAAAAGGTGTGCTTTGATGCCATATCGTCTTTAAGAGAGGCTCAATGACCACATCGTCGGCACGGGCTCTAACTGGTGCAGGAGCTACGACTTCGGGCTGCTCGACAAGCCACTCGATTTGAGCCTTGTACTGGCCAAGCCACCATTGCAGATTAGAGGGCAAATTGGCCATGTCTAGTGCCTCGTCACCATAGGCAAGAATCTGTACGGCTCGGTCATCGCCAGCCACGATGACAAAGGCATCACCGCCCTCGGAATTAAACACATAGTAAGCCGTCTGCCCAGCGCTCACCGTCGAGGGCTCGGCATGGGCTAGCCGCAAGGCAACATTGGGGGCAGACAAACGACCCTGACGCTGCGATTGCAGGAAACTTGATGCCCGCGACCGTGCCGCGTCGGCATCCACACTGGCAGCGCCTACCCTCTTAACCATCAGGGCAAAGGCTGCCAATAGCATGATTTTTAATGTAACATGTCTCATCATCCAAATAGATTTTAAATAATTAATAATTCACGAGATCAACTCCCGCTTGAGGTTTTTAAAACTAGGGCCGCTACCCGGTGCATCCAACATCTGGCAGCAATATGATAAGGCCATACTAATTTCTTGAGTCCATCATCCAAATGAACTTCGCAAATATATACCCAAATAACAAAAAATGCAAATTCTATTACTAGAAATTGCACTTTTTGTTAAAAAAATCAGCAAAATCGCCTATTCTCTTGACATTTTTTTACGATAACATGAGGTCGATGACGGCATTGATATCGGCAATGTTGACCTCGCCATCACCATTCACGTCTCCGGAATTATCACCTCCGGTATTAAGCATGATATCAATAATCGCACTCACATCACTGATGTTAATTTCCTTATCATGATTCACATCACCCTGCATAAACTCAGGAATAATCTCGATGTGCTTGAACCAGGGCCAAATTCCACTGTTCTTATAAGCCTGTAAGCAACCCTCTGGAACATACAGGATGGCATTATCATATACAATACTTGGGAATGTATTATCGTTTCCTGGCGTCAGTGGCGGATTTTCGGCCTTGCAAGTCACCGAAGTCAAAGCCTTACAAAAAAAGAAAGCATTAGCGTCCACCATCTGCACTCCGCTGCCTATCGTTACCTCGACGAGCTTAGAGCACACACCGAACGCACGCTCGCCAACCATAGTAACTCCATCGGGTATTACCACCTTTGTTAACGAGGAGCATTGCATGAAAGCACTTGATGCAATAAGAGTAACTGATGACGGTATCGAAATATGTGACAACTTGGAGCAGCCCGAGAACACTTTACTGTTCAAAGCCACCAGTGAAGACGACAACGTCACATGGTTCAGTGAGGAGCAGCCCGAGAAGGCAGAACTACCCACCTCGGTGACAGAATTCGGAAGAATCATATCAGTCAACATTTTGCAGTCACTGAACGCTTGATCGCTAATCGTTGTCATTGTCGAGGGTAGTACCACTCTCTCCAAAGAAGTACAGCCACTGAAAGCGGCATTCCCGATTGAAGTGATATTCTCTGGAATGTCAATACCGGTCAGAGCGCTACAATCAAAGAACACCTGCTTTCCGATGGCGTTCATCGTTTGAGGCAATGACACTGAGGTGATATAAGTACAATTAGAAAACGCAGCCGTGCCGATATCAGTAACGCCATCTTCTACAACCACCGACTTCAAGCCAGTACATTCGATAAATGCAAATGGTTTAACTTCCTGAATTGACTGAGGAACAACCAGATGTTCCAAATCCTGACCGTTGACATAGAGATGATGAGAATAACTGAGGGGGTTAGAGTAATGGCCGGCAAAAGCTATTCCAAGCCATGATTCAGCACTTGGCACCTCAACCCTAGTCAAGGCAGAGCAATCTCTAAACGCCTCATCTCCAATAAATTCAACATTCCCCAAGAATGATATGCGCTCCAAGCTCATGCAATTTGTAAAAGCTTGATTACCAATAGATTCAACTCCCGCAGGAATTTCAATCTCGACCAACCCGATGCAATTCCTGAATGCATAATCATCAATATACTTGACACTAGCTGGTATGGTCACGCTCACCAAATCAACGCAATTCCTGAATGCACTCTTGCCGATACCAGTCACAGGGACGGTCTCTCCCTGATGGGTAACCTGAGCGGGAATGACGACCTGTCCCTCATAAGAGTTGAAGCGTGTATCCATATAAGTCACGATGGCCTCGGATGCATCCTCGTTATACTTATAATAGATGCCATTCTGCACAAAATCATTTCCAGGTTCAGGGATCATCTCTTGTGAAGGATAGATCTGATGCAGCATCTGGACATTGGCATTAAATGAATAAGTCCTGACGTTAAACGCGCCCAACGCGAAGTATCCATTGCCGTTGGATGCCCAGCCCCAGTTAATGTGGTATTTTCCATCAAAATAACCGTCAAGGACAAAGGCATGACCTCCTGCCATGGGGTCATTGCCGGAATAGAGCACGGGGTAGCCCGATTGCAAGTCACCAAGCAACATATCTTCCCATGCCTCAAGGTCATAATCCGACCAATTAACCATCGTGGCATTAGAGTTATAACCAAATAGCTTCATACCGCGCAACTGGTCAGGGACATAAGCACCGCTGCCATCAGGGCCGTAACCCATGTTGCAAGATTGGCCGCAATAACGCATCAACTTGGCGACAGCGTCGCCTTGGGCATTAGTATATTCACCGGTATAGGAATCCAACATATTTTCCCAGTCGAAAGCTGTGGCAGGCAAACCTGAGAGCATCGTGCCCAATGAACGGCACCAATAGCCTGGAACGCCGTTAATATGATCGGGGTAACGCCAGTAATACATAACTTGGGCCATAGCAGTAGCGACACATCCAGTCACACAACGTTCACCCTTGTATATAGGGCACTGGTTGTAATAGGGTTCACTTTGACTCCAAATGCAGGTAAGCATTGGGGCTATCACGAGTTGACCGTTACCATCAAGTCGCGGTGCCGATGCTTTTTCCACTTTTTCATTCGGGTTGGCAAGCAGGAACTCTATCTGTTGCTTGTATTGGTCAAGCCACCATTGCAGGTTGCAAGGCAGGTCAGTCATGTCAAGAGAACCCTCACCATAGCCCAAGATTTCTTCAGCACGGTCATCGCCAGCAACAATGACAAAGGCTTTGCCGTCGGTAGAGTTAAACACATAGTAGTCAGCGCAACGAGAATCAATTACCGACGACTCGACATGACTAAGTCTCAACATTGAGTTGCCGGCATTGAGTTTGGCAACACCATGAGAGTTCAGGAGTTGATACGCCTTGGCTTGGGCCGAGGGCGCATCCAATGGGGCTGCAGTCATGCTCATAGTCACTAGAACAGAAGCAGCCAATAAAATCTGTTTTAAGGAATTCATCATCCTATAAAAATAATAATCAGAACACTTTTCCAAACAATTGGATTCTGCAAATTTATGAATATATAATTGAATAACACTCAAAAGATATAAAAATCTCTTTTTGACCATAATAGACTCTATTCATTATACACCCAACAAACGTCTAGAAGATTTCAACAGAATAGGATCCTTGATCTTCTTTAATACGTTTAAGGTGTATTCATGGCTAATATCCTTGAAGGTACTTACCAAACCCCGAGTCAACTGGCTGTCGGGGTGTTCACAACACCATTTCATGAAGCGCTCGGTATCACAATAAAAACGCCCTGATACAAGCGTGAAAAAATCGCCTTGCAGCTGGATTGGGTCGGTGATAGAGCCACGTGAATCTACAAGGAACTTGTTTAGCCGGTCATACAAGGTACCATCGCTCATAGGTGTCCAAGAGAACACTTCAAGTTGACGCTTACAGCGCCAGTAATTGTTAAGCAATGTGGTGTCAGAGCTATAGACAGTACCTATCTTGCCCACCGAGAAGTGGCCTTCCCGATCAATGCTGATGGGCAACTCGTGGTGAATGAACCATAGCGTGGAGTCGGTCACCTCCTCGTTGCTCATTATTTTATAAGAAACCCAACGGCTCAAGTGGATAGGTTGATCATTCTTTTGAGGCATGACCATGCGCATCGAGTCGACGCCCACATTGCGGGTGTGCTCATCGACGTCGTCCCAGTAAGACAAGTTCATACCGCCACACTCACCCAGTCGCATGAAATCCAGCATGCCGTCCTTGCCGTAGGTTGCCAACCAGCAGGTGCGCATATCGCTATAAGACGTCTGGCCCAACAACAGGGTAATGCCCATGTCAGGATAATCACGCATACCCCACACGCGCACGATAGAGGTGACTGTGTCTACTTGCATCATCTTGTCAAGCCCTATTGCCTGACAAGTGGAAATGTCCAGGATATGGTGCGGCAAGTTAGCGCCATCATCATTATAGTTAACGTCATCGGCCACGTTGAGCGAGTCGTCACAGATGCCTGCACTGCACAAGAAGTCATGACCGTTGTTCACGGCATCGCCTTGTTGCCACTGGCTTTTTCCGCACGAGGTGATAACCATGATCACCAAGCCTAATAACATCAATTTTTTCATATTCATTTCCATTATAGATTAATTATCTAACTTGCGGTAACGCACGCGGGTGGGCTCTTCCTTGCCCAATCGCTTGAGCTTGTTTTCCTCATACTCACTGTAGCTGCCCTCAAAGAAGAACACGTTGCTGTCGCCCTCGAAGGCCAGGATGTGGGTACAGATGCGATCCAGGAACCAGCGGTCGTGGCTGATGACCACGGCACAGCCGGCGAAATCGTCAAGACCTTCCTCCAATGCACGCAGGGTGTTCACATCGATGTCGTTGGTGGGCTCATCGAGCAACAGCACGTTGCCTTCCTCTTTCAGCGCCAGCGCTAGTTGTAGGCGGTTACGTTCACCACCCGAGAGCACACCGCACTTTTTCTGCTGATCCACGCCACTGAAGTTGAATCGCGACAGGTAAGCGCGGGCATTCACGTCACGTCCACCCATGCGCAACAGTTCAACACCTCCCGAAATGACTTCATAAACGGTTTTTTCGGGATCGATACTTGTGTGCTGCTGGTCCACATAGACCGCTTTGACGGTCTCACCGACCTCAAACGTGCCTCCATCGGGTTTCTCCAGACCCATAATCAAGCGGAAGAGCGTCGTCTTACCGGCACCATTGGGGCCGATGACGCCCACGATGCCGTTAGGCGGTAACATAAAGTTCAAGTCGTCAAACAGTAGCTTGTCGCCATAGGCCTTTGCCACATGCTGAGCCTCGATGACCTTATTGCCCAAACGAGGACCATTGGGGATGAAAATCTCGAGTTTCTCCTCTTTTTCCTTGACGGTCTCGTTCAACAGTTTATCATAGCTGTTCAAGCGGGCCTTGCCCTTTGCCTGACGGGCTTTGGGAGCCATGCGCACCCATTCCAGCTCGCGCTGCAGGGTCTTCTGGCGCTTGCTCTCGGTCTTTTCCTCCTGAGCGAGGCGCATGGTCTTCTGTTCCAGCCAACTGCTGTAATTGCCCTTCCAGGGGATACCCTCGCCGCGGTCGAGTTCAAGGATCCAACCTGCCACATGGTCAAGGAAATAGCGGTCGTGGGTCACAGCGATAACCGTGCCTTCATATTGCTGCAGGTGCTGCTCCAACCAGTCGATGGACTCGGCATCGAGGTGGTTGGTGGGCTCGTCTAGCAACAACACATCGGGCTTTTGCAGCAACAGGCGGCACAATGCCACACGGCGCCGCTCACCACCGCTCAAATGCTCGGTCAACTGGTCGCCTTCAGGGCAGCGCAACGCATCCATCGCGCGCTCCAGGCGACTGTCAAGGTTCCAAGCATCGGTAGCGTCGATGATGTCCTGCAATTCGGCTTGACGGGCAAACAGTTTATCCATCTTCTCAGGGTCCTCATAGTACTCGGGCATACCGAACTTGAGGTTGATTTCCTCAAACTCCTTGAGCGTATCCACCACGTTTTGAACTCCCTCCTGCACCACCTCCTTGACCGTCTTGGTCGGGTCGAGTTGCGGGTCCTGGGGCAGGTAACCCACAGTGTAACCTGGGGCGAACACCACCTGGCCCTGGTACTGAGTTTCCAGTCCCGCGATGATTTTCATCAAGGTCGATTTACCGGCACCGTTCAAGCCGATGATGCCGATTTTCGCACCATAGTAGAACGAGAGGTAGATGTTCTTGAGAATCTGTTTCTGGTTCTGCTGGATGGTTTTGCTCACGCCCACCATCGAGAAAATGATTTTCTTGTCGTCAACTGTTGCCATATTATCGTTGTTTTGAGTTAAAATCAATGAAAAGCCCGGGAAAATCAGGCATGAAGGATTTTATAGACCAGTTCCTTGAGCAGTGCATATTGGTCTTGACGGGAGCCGATTCCCTTGCTACGGGTATCACACTCGCGCAGGTAGCCAATGATGTTAACCAACGCGCGGGTATTATAAACGCGGGTGGCATCGATGAACTTACGGACGCGCCATGAGTTGCGGGCACCCACGACTTCCATGATACCCTCAGGCGACTTGTCGCGGGCGGTGGCCGCGAGCAGCACGCTCGAGAAGAACGAGAACAGCATCGCCACGCAAATCATTAACGGGTTGTTCTTGGGATTGTGCTCATAGTAGTCCACAATGCGAAATGCCTTGGCTGCATCACGGCGCGCCAACGCATCCTCAAGTTCAAAGTTATTGAAGTCCTTGCTGATGCCAATGTTCATCTCGATGAGCTGGGGCGTGATGTTCTTGTCATCGGCCAGCATGGCCAATTTGTCCAACTCACTGAACAAGCGGGCGATGTCGGTGCCAATATGGTCGGCAAGCATGCTAGTGGCCTTGAAATCGATGTTGCAGTCCAGCGACAGGGCATAGTTGACAATGAGGGCATTCAGGTCGCGACCCTCACGCACCTTTTTGGATTCAAACACCACCCCACTTTTGTTGGCCTTGAGGGCGTCAAGGAAGGGCTTGCTCTTGAATGGCGTTTCCTTGTAGCAAATCACTAGGATAGTTGAGGGTTGAGGCTTTTCAGCATAGGATGCAAACAGGTCAAGGTCATTCTTGTGGCCTGGTTGCTTAGGGATGAGTTGGGCTTCACGCACTACCACAACCTTATACTGGGAGAAGGCCGGATACTGGCAGCACTCGCTGATGACCTCGCGCACGTTAGCCGTGTTACCATAGAACAGCGACAGGTTAAAGTCTCGCTGATCCTCGGTCAACGCCGTGTCGATGATGAGCTGCTGCAGGCGGTCGATATAGTAAGGTTCCTCGCCCTGCAACACATAGATATTCTTGAACTTACCATCCTTGATTTCCTTGTTCAAGGCGGTAAAAGTCACCGTTTCACGTTTAACTGCCATCGTCCTCTATTTGTTTTCTCTCGCAAAGATAGTATAAAATTTCTGTTATCAGCACTTTGTGGCCAACAGATTATTGGGCGGTGTAGAAGTCGGTAATGCGCTGGATGGCTCGGGAGCAGACGGGACAGAAATCCTCGACTTCGTTGATTTTCATGCGGCACTCCTGGGCGGGGCGGTAAACACCCTTGGACTGGTACCCCCCACCCTCAAAAACACCGACACGCTGGGTGGCGGCATTGAGCAGGCGGCGCTCCTTGTCGTTGGCGATCTTGCGGTAATTGGGAACCTTGGGATCGGGAGGCGTGGGGATAGCGGTTCCCTTGGGAAGCATATCGGCCCACTTGCTGTTGAAGTCCACAAGAGTGGTCAGGTTTGGCTCCCAAGGCTCGGTATCGGCGGGATACATCGACTCGTAGGCATCGTCATAGAAATACTCATCGCCCAGTCCAGCATAGGAGTGTCCGAACTCGTGAACAAGTACTTGGGCAAAGGTGGGATGATCGCTCGTAGTGACCATTACCTGGTTATAAATGCCACCGCCGCCATAGGTGTCGCTATTGACCAGCACGATGATATGCTCAAAGGGCACACACGACAACACGTCGTAGAGGTGGTGGATGTCACGCGTGGTGAGGTAACGGTCGCTGTAGAAAGTGTCATAGTTGGTGCTCACGGCCGTATTGCGCCAACGGCCCAAGTGGGGCACGCTGGGACCTCCTTCGAGCGACTCGGCAGCAACAGCAACTACATTGAAACGGTTCTTGAGCGACTTGAACGGCTCACGGGTAAACAGGGCATCGACGGCACGCTGGCAGTCGTTATAGAACTTGCCCATCTGAGCATGGGTGTAGCCCTCAGCAACAATGGCCAAATCAATGCAGGACGTGATGTCGGGCTCACCGCCAATGGGGCCTTCGCTAGGCGTGTAATTGCGCTGACCAGGTTGGTCGGGAGACGCAAGATTTTGCGTCTCTACGGTCTGGCCTTTCCAAACGTAATGGAAGGGCACGCCATTGGGACCCATGCGGCGGATGAGGATGTCGGTGGGATCAACCTTATGGGTCATCGAGGCGACCACCTTGCCGTGGAAGTCGGTCAAAGTCACGGTAATGTCAACGGAGCGCTTAGGCATCGGCACGTTATAGCTGGTCTCGAAGGCGCGGTTGACCTGAGTGGCCTCCTCGGTAGCCTGCCACTCTTGGAAAAGCGTAGAGAATGTGTGGACATAGAGCGTCTGCCCCGTCTCGTGATCCTTAACGGTTAACTGGCCGTTGCCCTTGAGGGGGACATCGGCAAGACGGCCCTTACGGCCTGCCCAACGCGGGGTGACACAGGCTTTCTCGAAGAAAATCTGCTGGTCGTGGTTATTACCGGTAAAAACATAGTCGAGGCGCAGGGTGCTGTCGTTAAAGCACTCATCAAATGACTGGGCCACAGCCACCATCGATACAAGCAGCGCGGCGATTATCAAAATCTTCTGTTTCATAGCTATCACTTAATTTTTTAACCACAAATTTACATCATTTTCTCATGCAACCATCGACATCTTGAGGAGAAAGCGGCGCAATACGAATTACTTTCTTCCAGGGAGAAGGTGCTAATCCTGCGGGACGCGCACAGCGCGGACGGTAAACCCGTAGTAACGTCCGTCGGTGAACACTGAAGAGCCTCGCAAGTAGTAGGCGCCAACGGCGCCGGCGACCGTGCGCGACCAATACAAGCCGCTCGAACCCGCGAGGTCGAGCATTTCGAGATAACGTACACCCGCGGCGGGCAAGAAGATAGTGTTACCGTTCGGGCCGATTATCAAATTGCCATTCACGCCATTCCTCTGAGTCCATTGCCTTGTGCAAGAACTAATCAGTTCCTGAAGTTGCTCATACGACGGCATACGTGCGTCCGAACCCCAGTTGACCGTGGCGGCATCGTCTTCGGGGTCCAACTCGGTTCTGTCGTCAACTATGCCCATGTAGGCATCACTGCCATAGCAGTATTTCGTGTAGCCCCAGTAAGTGCGGCCGGATTCAGTCCAAGATTCCCACCACTTGTAAGTGTACAAATCGTAGGAATCCTTGGGCTCCGTCTCGCCCCAAGCGAAGTAGTCGCCGTACTCCTCGGGGCTGCTGGCGCCGATGTTGCGCGTCGCCCAGAGTGTGCCGCTGGGCAACCCTAAGTCAACCCAGTCGCCCTCTTCAGAACCGCCCAGGATGATGTCGATGACAGCGTTGATGTCGGCAATGTTGATTTCATGGTCGCCATTCACGTCACCAGTTTGTTGTGCATAGCCATTGATGGTCAAGGTCAACAATAGTGATAAGGTTAGGATAATCGATTTTTTCATTGTTGTTGAAATGTTTTTTTGCAAAGGTAGTGTTTTTCTCGGGATAAATAAGAGAAATGTTGTATCTTTGTGGATAGAATTTGAGATAGCGATGGTGGAACTGAATTTACCCGAATATGACTTTAAGGTAAAGAAGACCGAGGGCGGCTCATGGACCATCCATGACCGGTTGCGGGACCGCTGGGTCGCGCTCACACCCGAGGAATGGGTGAGACAGCATTTTGTGGAGTGGCTCATCGCCGATAAAGGGTTCCCGGCTGCATTGATGGGCAATGAGGTGTCGCTCACACAGAACGGAATCGCACGGCGCTGCGACACCGTGGTCGCCGACCGCATGGGAGAGCCGTTGGTCATCGTGGAATACAAGGCTCCGAGCATCACCATCTCGCAAAAGACGTTTGACCAAATCGTGCGATACAACATGGTGCTCAAGGCCCGATACCTGATCGTGAGCAACGGTCTCGAGCACTATTGCTGCCGCATCGACTATGAGAAAAACAGCTACCAGTTCCTGGAGGAGGTGCCCTGCTACAACGATTTATAGAATCATCAAGATGAACGACGACGAGAAATACCTGGAGAAACTGAACGAACAACAGCGGGCCGCAGTCGAGTATTGCGACGGGCCGCAGTTGGTGATTGCCGGCGCAGGGTCGGGCAAGACCCGTGTACTGACCTATAAGATCGTGCACCTGCTCCATTTGGGCTATGAACCGTGGCGCATCATGGCACTGACGTTTACCAACAAGGCTGCTCGCGAGATGCGGGAACGCATCGAGCCGCTTGCCGGTCCCGATGTCGCTGCCCAACTGTGGATGGGCACGTTCCACTCCATTTTCTCTCGCCTGCTGCGCCGCAACGCCGAAGTCATTGGGTTCAAGCCAGATTTCACCATCTATGACCAGAGCGATTCACGCTCCCTCATCAAGCTCATCATCAAGGACATGGGACTGGATGATAAGGTATATAAACCCGCGTTGATACAAACCATCATCAGCAATGCCAAAAATGCCTTAATCGCGCCCGATGATTATGCGCGAAACCAGAACCTGATTGATGCCGACCGCGATGCCATGCGTCCCGAGATTGTGAACATCTACAGGGCCTATTGGAAGCGTTGCCGCATCGCCAGGGCGATGGACTTTGATGACCTGTTGTTCAACACCAACCTGATGCTGCGAGATCATCCTGATGTACTCGAGCAGTACCAGGAATTTTTCCGCTATATCCTTGTTGACGAGTATCAGGACACCAACTTCTCTCAGCATCTCATCGTGCATCAGCTAAGCCGCAAGCATAACCGCCTGTGTGTTGTAGGCGATGATGCCCAGAGTATCTATAGTTTCCGTGGCGCCAATATTGATAACATATTGAGGTTGAACAAGTTTTACCCTGGCATCAAAACGTTCAAGCTGGAGCGCAACTACCGCTCTACCCAAACCATCACCGATGCCGCCAACAGCCTCATCGAGAAAAACAAGGGACAGATTGCCAAACACTTGTTCAGCAAGAATCAGGTGGGCGACCGCATTCCTGTCATCCAATGCTACAGCGACTATGAGGAAGCCTACGTCGTCGCTAACCAGATTGCAGCGTTAAAAGCCCGCCAGGGCGACAGTTATGAGGACTACGCCGTGCTATACCGCACCAATGCCCAATCGCGCTTGCTGGAGGAAGCCCTGAGCAACGGCGGGCGCCGAGACAAACACGGCAACATGCGAAGCGCAATCCCATACCGCATCTATGGCGGACTGTCGTTCTACCAACGCAAGGAAGTAAAAGATGCCATCTGCTATTTCAGGCTCATCATCAACCCCGATGACGACGAGGCGTTAAGGCGTGTCATCAATTACCCCAGCAGGGGGATTGGTGATACCACCGTGGGGAAGATTACCCATTGCGCTACCGAGAACGGTGTGAGCATGTGGCAGGTCATCAATAATCCTGAACAATTCGGACTAAACGCCAATCGAGGCACCTTGTCAAAACTTACTGATTTCGCCAACCTGATTAAGGAGCTGATTGAACTGAACGTGAACGGTGGTGACGCATTGAACGTGGCCCAAGAAACCGTGAGGCGCACCAAAATTAAGAGCGTGCTCATGGGCGATAACACGCCAGAGAACATCAGTCGCATAGAGAACCTAGACGAGTTGATTAACGCTGTCAATGACTTTCAGCAAGGCAAAGAGGAAGGCGGTGACGAGCGGTGCCAAATCGGTGACTTCCTAGCCGAGACCTCTCTACTCACCGATCAGGACATGAACGACCCCGATGGGGAAAAAGTGACCTTGATGACCGTCCATGCTGCTAAGGGACTTGAGTTCAGGAACGTCATCATCGTGGGCGTCGAGGAAGACCTGTTCCCAAGTGCCATGAGTGCCGGCTCACTGTACCAGATTGAAGAGGAACGCCGCTTACTATATGTCGCCATCACGCGCGCCGAGGTAAACTGCGTAATCACCTATGCCACATCACGTTATCACAACGGGCAAACTAAGAGTTGCGTCATCAGCCGCTTCTTGCGGGACATCGCACCCGAGTATCTGATGATAGGCAGCACCAATTCATCTCCTGCACCGTCACGGCCTGCACGATACACCGAGTCAAGGTCCCGTTATTCTGGAACCGCACCCCTACCTGACAAGCCCACTCGTCAACAAGATGAGATTAAGACAACCCGGACATCACGGACAACACCTCCTGCTTCCAGGATCAGCACTCCTCCACCAGCTCCTGCCAACGGTAATTTTTCCATTCATACTGCCGATGAGTTAAAAGAGGGGAGCCAGATTCTGCATCAGAGGTTTGGACGCGGTACAGTGACAAACATTGACACCAGCGGCAGCGATGCCAAGATTGATGTGACATTCGCCGACGGGCAGACCCGCAAACTGCTATTGAAATTCGCTAAATTTGAAATATTGTAATCATCATGACCGACTACAAGACACCATATTACATCGTGTATGAGGAGAAGTTGCGCCGCAACATCGAGTTGATAACTGGCGCTGCCCAGCGCACTGGCGTGGAAATCATCATGGCGTTCAAGGCCAACGCGCTGTGGCGCACATTTGACGTGTTCAGGGACTATGGCATCGTCTCCACCGCCAGCTCGGTGAACGAGATGCTGCTCGCTAACGATGAACTGAAATGCCGTGCTCACACCTATTGTCCCGCCTATACCGATGATACCATCAACGCCTACATTGCCGGCAGCTCTCACATCACGTTCAACTCGGTAGAGCAGTACCTGCGATTTGCCGACAAGGTCAAGGCCCACAACGCCGACTGGCCTGGTGAGCAGGTGAGTTGCGGCCTGCGCGTGAACCCCATGTGCTCGGTCATAGAGACTGATATCTACAATCCCTGCTGCCCCGGCTCACGATTTGGCGTGCTGGCGAGTGACCTCGACGAGTTGCCCGAGGGGATTGAGGGCTTCCACTTCCACGCCCTGTGCGAGAGCACAAGTTTTGACCTGGAAAAAGTGCTGTTAGCGTTAAAGCAGCAATTCGGAAAATACCTGCCCCGTCTCAAGTGGCTCAACATGGGTGGCGGCCACCTCATGACCCGTGAGGGTTACAACATCAGGCATTTGGAGCAGGTGCTGGGAGCCTTCCAAGGGGCCTATCCCAACCTGGATATCATTCTTGAACCCGGTAGCGCTTGGTGCTGGCAGACTGGAGACCTCGAGGCAACCGTGGTCGATGTGGTAAGTAACAGCGGCATCAACACGGCCATTGTGGATGTGTCGTTTGCCTGCCACATGCCCGACTGCCTGGAGATGCCCTATAAGCCCAAAATCACCCAAGCCCTCGACGAGGTGGACCCGTCGAAACCCACTTACCGCATGGGCGGCAATTCATGCCTGAGCGGAGACTATGTGGGCGACTGGAGTTTCGAGAAACCGCTCAAGATAGGCGACCGCATCACCTTTGAGGACATGAACCACTACACCACCGTCAAGACCAATATGTTTAACGGCGTGCAGCACCCGTCCATCCTGTTTAAACGGCTTGACGGAAGCGTGGAAGTACTCAGGGAATTTGATTACCTTGACTACAAGACCCGGATGTCTTAAAAAAGCGGGATTACTTGCCAGAGTAGGCGACACCGTAACCTACCAGATGGTCATAACGCTCACCCATGGGGCGGTCAAATACCTTGACAAGGTACTCATTGATCGTTTCATAGTGATCGCCCTCAATTTTGCCGGTCTGCCCTGCCGATGTGCCATCGGGCACCCACAAGTACATATAATTATAGGCACCCTGTTTGAGCAGGAGCTCAGCGGTGTAGCATCCGCTGCTGGCATCATATTTCATCATCGATTGGGAAGCGGGATAGCCTTTTAGGAACTCACCATAGAGCCACACGTTGCCGCCATTGAGCTTGCCACCCGTGTTGAGGGTGAAATGAGTGATCATGTAGTCGGCTTGAAGCTCATTCTCATCATAAGCCTCGGCATTACGGATGGTAAAGCGTCCAAACTGCGTTTGATCGTAAAGGTACTGTGTTTCACAACGCGGTTCATCGATCATGAGCGTTGCATGATACATGGGATTAAAATAACGTATCGACTTCACACCCATGTTAAGGTTATGGGCAGCCACCGTCTCAAAACGGCGAAACTCATTGCCTCCCGGAAAAATGAGGTCACGATTATGGTCATAGGTCACATGATCAACGCCCACCATCAATGGGCGAACGACCGTCACCTCATTGTCTTCACGCGAATTTTGTGTGACAACACAAGTGAGCTCGGTGTAGGGATCCTTAATTTGACCGGCTTTAAAGCGCACGTCAAAAGACACTTGCTGGAAGCGGTTGTTGTATTCAACATCGGTACGAGAAGTGACTTGAGGATAGACCCCCACCCTTCCCTCACAAACTGAGAAACGGGTCTGGAACAGGATATCATCGGAATTGTCCTGCTCATATACCGTAAGCAGATAATTGCCGCTCACTAACAGCTCCATGTCGGGATTAGGGAGCATGAACTGGTAATTATAATAATGGACATAGGTCGCCTCGCTGGGCGCATAGTCGTCAATATCGGCATAATTGAAACCGCTCACATATTCGCTCTCGACCAACTGTGACGGTTGCCAGTCGGCATTACAATGGGTGACACTATAGCGCAGGTAATGCACATCATAGTCAAGATAATCAAAGCTGACGACAAGGCGGTCATCACCATTCATCATCAATACGGGCGGAATATACATATTGCTTGCCAGACACACCTTGAGCGAGTGTACATTTGGGTTAAAAATATGATCCCGTGTGTCCACCCTAGGCTGAGCTAAAGCGGCTACCGCCATCAAGCAGCAACAAATGAATGATATCGACTGTTTCTTGTTCATAGCGAGTGATTTTTCTGTTCGACAGGATTATTCTACTATAGTTTAACGGGCGAGCAGCAATTTTAGTCTCTTAGCGCAACAAGAGGTATATGATGTAGCCCACGTAAGCAGCAAAGAAAATGACGCCCTCGATACGGTCCATCTTATCCTTCTTGAAGGTGAGCACCACCATATAAAGCATAATGGATGAGATGACCATGACCACATAGTCCCAAATGTTGATATCAACAAAATGCAATGGCTTAACAGTGGATGCGACACCCAAAATCATTAACAGATTGAATATATTACTACCGATGACATTGCCTAATGCCAACTGCGGGTTATGCTTGCTCGCAGCAACGATAGCGGTGACCAGCTCGGGCAAAGAAGTGCCCACAGCGACTATAGTGATGGCAATCACCGCCTCGCTCATACCCCATGAGCGGGCAAGATTCTTAGCGCTTTCCAGGAACAGGTTACCACCATAAATCAACCCTACCAGCGACACGATGGCAATGCCCCACAACAGCCATGACGGCTTGCCGGCCAGTGATGTCGTAGCCTCCTCGTCGGCTTCTTCCATCGCCCGTTTGGGATCCTTGCCTTTTTGAACAATAACCCAGCACATGTAAATGATAAACAAGATCAGCAGCACGATGCCATCCAAGCGATTCAACGAATTATAACTGATGCCCGGAACAATGCTATCATAAGCAATGATCATGACAAAAACCGACGCCAAAATAACGAAGGGGATGTCACGCCGACGCTGTAACCGTTCAATAGAAAAAGGCATGATGATGGCCGTGGCGCCCAAGATGAGTAACACGTTGGCAATATTAGAGCCTATCACATTACCCATGGCGATGTCACCGCTGTTACTCAGCGCCGATGACACCGAAATGAGCAACTCAGGTGCACTGGTACCGATGCCCACAATGGTGAGACCGATGATGAAATTAGAAATTTTGGCTCGCTGGGCGATGGCCACCGACGAATCCACAAGATAATTGGCCGCCACTAATAGCATTGCCAACCCAACGACAAGCAATAGATAATCCATATCTTGAATTTTACTTCTTTTTTAACGGCCCGTCCCCATCTAGAAGGGACGAGCCGTTGATGTTCTCAAATAGAGTGGTTTACACACCCAATGCCTCGCGCATGGCTACCATAGCATCGTTCAAGCCCTGAGGATTGCGTCCGCCAGCCTGAGCGAAGTGAGGTTGACCGCCACCGCCGCCCTGGATAGCCTTGGCAGCGCCGCGGACGATGTTGCCAGCGTTCTTGCCAGCCTTAACGAGGTCCTCGCTCAGCATCACGGTGAGCATCGGCTTGCCTTCATGCTCGGTAGCAGCCAGGAAAGCGGTAGCCGTGGGACAATCGGCCTTGATAGCCAGAGCCACACCCTTGACCACGTCGGGCAGACGCTCGCCCGTGAGCATGATGACATTAATGCCATTCATTTCCTTACCCTCATCCTCGAGCTGCTTGGAGAGAATGGCGATGCGCTGTTTCATGAAGTCATCCACCTGTTTCTTCAAGTCGGCATTCTCGGCCAGTGACTTCTGCAATGCTGTGATGGCATCAGGAGCATTGTTGAGCAATTCCTTCACATGGCCCAGAGTGTCCTGGACATTGTCAAGCATATCCTCAACACCAGCACCTGTGATGGCCTCAATACGGCGGATACCAGCAGCAATGCTACTCTCGCTCACGATGCGCACCATGCCAATGTTGCCCGTGTTGGGCACATGGGTACCACCACAGAGCTCTACAGAGTCACCATACTTGATGACGCGCACATGGTCGCCATATTTCTCGCCAAAGAGTGCCATAGCACCCATTTGACGTGCCTCGTCGATGGGCATTTCGCGGTGCTCCTCACGAGTGATGGCATCACGTATCATCTTGTTGGCCAAATGCTCCACTTGACGGATCTCCTCGGGAGTGACCTTACGGAAGTGGGAGAAGTCAAAGCGCAGCGAGTGTGGATCCACATAAGAACCTTTTTGCTCAACATGGGAGCCCAGCACTTGACGCAGGGCTGCATGGAGCAAGTGGGTTGCGGTGTGGTTACACTCGGTGGCACGGCGAGCCTCCAGGTTGATGGCAGCCTTCATTGTTGCGTTCACGTCACTAGGCAACTTGGCAGTGATGTGCACCGGCAGATTGTTCTCGCGCTTGGTATCGGTCACCTCGATGACCTCGTCACCACAGGTGAGCGTGCCACGATCGCCTACCTGACCACCCATCTCGGCATAGAACGGTGTGCGGTCAAGCACAATCTGGTAGAACGACTTGTTCTTTTGAGTCACCTTGCGGTAGCGCAGGATATTCACGTCACACTCGGTGAGGTCATAGCCCACGAATTCGGTCACGCCGTCCTTGAGTTCAACCCAGTCGGTGGCCTCGACGGCAGCAGCATTGCGGGCACGCTGTTTTTGTTTCTGCATCTCGACATTGAATTCCTCTTCATTGACCGTCATGCCGTTCTCACGAAGGATGAGTTCAGTCAAGTCCAAGGGGAAGCCAAAGGTATCATAGAGCGTGAATGCCTCCTTGCCATCGACAACAGTCTTTCCAGCAGCTTTGGTGTCAGCAATCACCTTTTCGATGAGCTTCATACCTGTTTCCAGAGTGCGCAGGAAGGCATCTTCCTCCTCCTTAGTAACATGCTTGATGAGGTCGGCCTGAGCCTTGATCTCGGGATAAGCTTCACCCATGTTCTCAATGAGGGTGTCAATCAGGCGGTACATGAAGGCTTCCTTAAAGCCTAAGAAGGTGTATCCGTAACGCACGGCACGGCGCAGGATGCGGCGGATGACGTATCCGGCCTTGGCATTACTGGGCAACTGTCCGTCGGCCACCGAGAAGGCAATGGTGCGCACGTGGTCGGCCACGACGCGCATGGCGATATCCACGTCCTGATTGTCACCATATTTCTTGCCGCACATCTCACCCAACTTGCCGATGAGGGGCTGGAAGACGTCGGTGTCATAGTTGGATTTCTTGCCCTGGAGCACCATACACAAGCGCTCGAGGCCCATACCTGTATCAATCACCTTGTTGGGTAGCGGTTCGAGCGAGCCGTCGGCCTTGCGGTTATACTGCATGAACACGAGGTTCCAAATCTCGATAACCAGGGGATTGTCCTTGTTGACCAGTTCAGCACCGGGCACGGCGGCCTTTTCCTCCTCGCTGCGCAAGTCAATATGAATCTCGCTGCAAGGGCCGCAGGGACCCGTGTCGCCCATCTCCCAGAAGTTGTCGTGGGCGTTGCCGTTAATGATGTGGTCCTTGGGCAAGTGGGCCTCCCAGAAACCAGCCGCCTCGTTGTCGCGTGAGAGACCATTCTTCTCATCGCCCTCAAATACCGTGGCATATAGCAGCTTCGGGTCAATCTTAAATACATTGACAAGAAGGTCCCAACCCCAGTCAATCGCCTCGTGCTTGAAATAGTCACCAAAGGACCAGTTACCCAGCATCTCAAACATGGTGTGGTGATAAGTATCGTGGCCCACCTCTTCCAAGTCGTTGTGCTTGCCGCTCACGCGCAGGCACTTCTGGGAATCGGCGACACGACGCCACTGGGCTTCCTTGTTACCCAGGATAATGTCCTTGAACTGGTTCATACCAGCATTAGTAAACATGAGAGTTGGATCGTCTTTAATGACCATGGGAGCCGAGGGCACAATGTGATGACCATGCTCCTCGAAGTAACGTTTGAACGTCTCCCTAATTTCTTTAGCAGTAAGCATAATAATATTCTTAATTTGTTATAAATGTTCGATTTTTGTTGCAAAGTCTAAACAATTTGTTTATCTTTGCCGTGTTGTTATCAACCTGCAAAGTTACTCAATTCTATTCATCTGTGCAAGACCATGCTGAATCTGGATAAAAAATTCTATAAAATTGGCGATGTGTCCGAGATTCTTGGAATCCCTGAATCGACGCTCCGTTACTGGGAGACCCAGTTTACCATCATTAAACCCCGTCGCAACAAGAAGAACATCCGTTACTATACGCCAAATGACATCGAGATCATCAGTAAGGTCTATTATTTGGTAAAGGAGAAAGGATTGAAGCTGGATGCCGCCCAGGCCCAGATACGCCACAACCGCGATGGTGTGGACAAGCGTTTTGACGCCATCGAGCAGCTCAAGGACATCAGGGCACAACTGGTGGCTTTCCAGTCAGCGCTCGATGAATTGTTCCCGAGATAGTTTTCAATTATTTGTAAGATTACATAGAAAAAGCTGGCAGCCCGTGTACTCACAGGCTGCCAGACCATTTTAATGAATTAATAAACGTAATCTCTGGGTATCTGATACGTTTTTCCTAGAATCGCATGCCCAAAGTAAGGGAGATGCGGTTGTTGTTGTCCTTCACTTTAGCGCTGACGTTGGGTATGTAGTCATAATCCACATCATCATAGGGCGCGAATGCGTTATAGACGCTCTGGCGGATCTGATGAACATAGGCCATGTCGGCATAGAATGACTTATAGTGATAACCCACGCCACAGGTGATGTGCTGAACCGTGTTGTCATACTGGTAGGTGGGATTGGTGCCAACGGTAGCGATTCTCTTATAATCATAATTGTCAACACCGCTCTCGACCTGATCGGTCTTGATACTGTAACCAGCACGCAGACTCCAGTTGGGATTGGCACGGTACTCGCCACCCAAGCGGATGATGTGAGTGGGTTTGAAATAAGCCTTCATATTGTCAGTCACGTCGGGATAATCGTCACCATGGTCGTTACCCATGCGCATCGTTTCATTGGCCACATACTCGTAGTCCACACTGATAATACCGCTCTTGCCGATCACGCCAGCCAAGCCACCCGTGAAACGCCACGGCGTCTTGATGGTGTAGTTGCCCGAGTAATCATAGCCGTCGTTGCTACCTTTATCAGCACTGTAGAGCAGGTTGCCATCCTGATAGCCCCTAAGAGATGCTTCCACATAGTAGGTGTCTCGCATGTCATAGTAAGTGGGCGTGTGGAACGCAGCACCAATTCGCAATGACTGAGTGGGTCTAAAGATGAGACCGAACTTAAAGTTAACACCGGTGCCCTCGGTATGCAGGTAGTTGTACAATCCCCAATCGGCTTTAGTGTTATCGTGGGTAAGTTCACTCAAGAACAGGTCATTGTCATCGGCCATGATATAAGGATTGGTCAGTGACTCTTCATAGGACTGGAAGCTCCTGTAATCCAAGTCAAGAATACCAAAATCAAGGCCAAAATAGAGTTTGTTAGAGATGTTGCCGCCAAAGGCGATGTTGTACTCATCGGCATGGCCGCGCTCTTCCACCTCATAATTGGCAAAGCCTGAAGTCACTCCATCCTGATACAATCCTATCATCTTTTCGCCAAAGGCATTGATAATACCCACATAGCCATCGGTCCTTGTCGGCATGTCAAACGTGGTAACAGCTGCCCAGGGCGCACGTCCGTCAAAATAGGGATCGAAATTGTCGGTCCAATACAGGTCAGCATCGGTAAAATTGAGCTTATTGACAAATTCTTCGGCGATGTAGTTGCTCATCGAGGTTTCAATATTAGCAACACCACCCATATAACGACGGTTAAAAGACTTGACGCGATTGTAAGTAAACCCGAAGTTCAAATTGGGAACTGACTCGCTGTCCAGACGAATGGCACCAACGTAGCCAACATTGTTGACGTTAAATTTGGTCTCATTTGTAGTGGTCACGCCAGCCTTGGAACTATTAAAGTCAAGACCTAAGGTAATTCCCAAGTCGCTGTTGCGATAGACACCGATACCGGCAGGGTTCTGGGAGAGCGTCGACAGATCACCACCCAGGGCGGTAAAGGCACCAGCCATTGACTGGAATCGTGAGGTACCACGCAGGTCGGTTTGCGACATCTGGAGGACATCAAAGGCATCCTGAGCGCTCATCAAGAGAGGAAGTCCGCACAACAGGAGGGCAAAAACTTTCTTCTTCATAGTTGTTATTGTTTAGTTCTGTTCAACTAATACTAATTGATACGTGTGTGTTTGTGTGGATGAGGCTCGGTTTAGCGACGACGTCCGCCACCACCTGATGAACCACCGTGGCTACCACCGCCTGAACTGTGACTGCTGCCACTGCTGTAGCTGCCGCTGCTGCTGGAACGTGATCCGCTGTTGTAACTGCCGCTACTGCTCGAACGTGATCCGCTGTTGTAGCTGCCACTGGAACGTGATCCACTGCTGTAGCTGCCGCTGCTGCTGGAACGCGATCCGCGGCTGTAGCTGCCACTGGAACTGGAGCGTGAAACGCCGCCAGAAACGCTTGAAGAGCGAGAAACACTACTGTTGCGAGACGTTACACCACCGCTGCTTCGCCTGTCCATATTACCTCTACCAGACATAGCAGAGCTTGCGCGGCTACGAGAGGTCGATGAGCCTACACGGTTTGGACGGTTACCCGAGTTGTCACCTCGTGCTGAGATGCTATTGCGGCTGCTACCGGCTGCACCGATGCGGCCACGGCCGTTACGGTTATCGGCAAGACCAACATGCCCGCGATTTGATCCGCCGCTAATGCCATGATGGCGTTCAGGCCTCGGGCGATGTCCCCAGTCAGCATAATAGCTTGGCCTATAGTGCCAACTATCCCAGCCGTAGAAACCGGGCCACCAGTGAGAATAATACCAGTGATGGTGTCCCCAGCCCCAGAAGTAACCGCCGTAGTTGATAGGACGATACCAACCAAAAGGATACCAGGGGTCATACCAGCCATATCCCCAAGGATAATAGGAATCCCATGTATACCAGGGATAATAGGAACTTGCCCAGTTCCATCCATAGTATGAGCCGGCGAAAGCATCTGACCCGATGATGAGATTGATGCTCGGTGACTCGTCATAATAGAGTTCCACCAAATCGTCGTCATCGCTCAGGATCACGATGTCAGGGTTATAGAAACGCTCGATGCGGCGGGTGTTGGCAAAAGCATCCTCATAGATGGTATCGCCATTGAGGTCCAACTCGTAATCAGAGTCATAGTCAACACCACGACGGTTATACTCGTCAACATCACGCTCAACGCGGTAGTTGCTGTTGGCAGCTACCTTGTAGGTTTCAGGAACTTCGCCGTAAACAGCGACAGTCTTTGAGGGCTTAGCGACTTTTGAAGTCTTAGCCGCAGTTGACTTGGACGATGAGGCATCGTAATAAATGTCATCATAGTCCTGGGCTTGAACAAGAGTGGCTGCACTCAGCGCCATCAGCCCAAACAATGTTAAAATACGGTACTTCATAATCTATTACGTTTAAAAATTCGTTAATAATCGTTTGTCTTTTAGACCAAATTGTTTTTGAAAAGTTTAAGAAGTGTATAAAAATCTTTTAAAAATGCCGCAAGTTATAAAGTAATGTGATACCAGTACTTTTTTTGATAGTGAAAAAATGCTAAATGTAACATTTTTAACAAAATAGCGAGCACTGGTGATTAGCAAAAACCATGCCATCGTGGTAAAAAACATCATGAAAACACCCCAAAAGTATCGACAAAAAGGCTACCTTTGCCGACAGAAATGGGAAGAGAAAAGACGTTCCGGTTTAAACAATTTGCCGTTTTGAATGATCGCACGGCAATGAAAGTGGGCACCGATGGTGTTCTGCTAGGTGCGTGGTGCCCTGTCGAGGGCATGCGGCACGTGCTGGATGTAGGTACCGGCTGCGGCGTGATAGCCTTGATGGTAGCGCAGCGCAATCACACAGCGCTCATCGACGCCATCGATATCGACCACGATGCGATAGAGGAAGCCACTTTAAACTTCGCCGCTTCGCCATGGAGCGAACGGCTCACGGCCAATGAAGCTGATTTCAATGACATGACACGTCATGACAGATATGACATGATTGTCTCTAACCCACCCTACTTCACCGACAGCCTTTTGCCGCCCGACGCTGCCCGCACGATGGCGCGCCACACAGAATCACTCACCTACTGCCAACTCATCGAGGGGGCTGCCCAACGGCTGACAGATGAAGGCATCCTAGCCTTGATCTCACCCACAGATGCTGAGCGCATTATTATTGAGGCAGCGGCTTTTGCCTCCCTTCCGGTGAGAAGAATCACACGTGTTATCCATGTTGAGGGCGGTGCTGCAAAACGAGCCCTGTGGCTGCTGTCACGGCGCGACATGGCATACCATGAAGACATACTGATCATCGCCCACAACGATGGCAAGTTCACCAGCGATTACATCGCCTTGACCAAAGATTTTTATCTGAAGATGTGACCTGATTGACGCAAAAAAACAAAAGTCCCGAGACGTTTTGTCAATCGGGACCTATATGTTCTGTGTCTTGTGATGCTTCGTCAGCAGTTTGACACAAGGTTGAAGTGTTTTATTATTAAGAAAAAGTCAGTTTATTTCGTTTGAAGCGTTTATTCTTCATTGAATTCGATATATTGACTAACAATAGATAGAAAAGTTTAATCGCATTCCAATATTTAACACTCATTAACATTAAACCGCTGTTTTACCCTCTAATCTCCCCAAAAATGGGGAGAAAAAAGACATAAAACACTTAAAAGATGGGATTGTATTAGTATTCTGATGACAGTAATTTTGCAGATTGGAATATTATAGATGCACATAACATGGCAAAGAAACAAGATATAAATAAAAATAATGCCACGCGCCTCCTGGATAACGAGCCGGTGGGCAGGACTGTGCAAGTGGTGCGCGTGATGGGCGACGGAGCCTTCCGCCAGCGCTTGCTCGAAATGGGCTTCGTGCGTGGCGCAAAAGTCACTGTCCTTAAAAATGCCCCGCTGCAAGACCCAGTCGAATACATGATTATGGGGTCGCACATCTCCTTGAGACACAGCGAGGCCGCACAAGTTGAGGTCACCGACAAGGATGCTGCCTTCTGTGACATGGAGGATGCCTATAACGGCACAGTTGAGACGGCCGTAGCCGGAGTTGACCCGTTGGCCGACAACGTTCTGCGTGTGGTGCTCGTGGGCAACCCTAATTGCGGCAAGACCTCGTTGTTCAACTGTGTGACTGGTGCCAAGGAGAAGGTGGGCAACTACGGAGGTGTGACCGTTGACAGCAAGGAGGGCTGGTTTAATGTGGGAGGACGCCGTGTGCAGATCGTGGACCTGCCAGGCACTTACTCGCTCACCGAGTACTCCCCCGAGGAGATGTATGTGCGCACCTACATCCGTGACCACCACCCTGACGCCATCATCAACATTGTGGATGCAGGCAACCTGGAGCGCAACCTTTATCTCACCACCCAGGTGATGGACATGAACATTCCCATGGTCATCGCCCTGAACATGTGGGATGAGCTGGAGAAAAGCGGTGACAAGCTCGATATCGAGATGCTGGAGCGGCTGTTGGGTGCCCGCATGGTACCCTTGACCGCCTACAACGGTCACGGCGTGACCGAGGTGCTGCAAGCCGCCATGGACGCCATCGACGAGAGCGAACAGGAAACCCATCACCACAACGTGAACTACGGTCCTCTCATCGAGGACGGCCTGAAAGAGCTGGGTGAAATGTGTCCCGACCTGGACCGTTACACTGTGCTCAAGATTATCGAGAATGACCAGCACGCGTTGAAACTGCTGGAACGTCAAGAAAACGCCCAGGAGGTGAAAGATGCAGCCGCCACATTGCGCCAGCAGATTGAGCGCAACTACAACGATGACATCGTGAGCATCATCACGGACTTGAAATACGGCTTTGTGCGTGGAGCGCTCGCCGAGGTGCTCACGCCCAACCCCGACAGGGCTACCGGCGAGACCAAGCCGGGCTACTCGCTCGACCGACTGCTGACCAACCGCTGGCTGGCGTTGCCCATCCTGCTGGTGCTGATGTGGCTCATGTTTGAGGCGACCTTCACCCTGGGAGCTTACCCCCAGGAATGGATCGAAAACGGCATCGGATGGCTAGGCGAATGGATCGGAAGCACGATGCCAGAGGGTATCCTGCGCGACCTGATTGTCGACGGCATCATCGGTGGTGTGGGCGGTGTACTTGTGTTCCTGCCACAAATTCTGATCCTGTTCTTCTTCATCTCGCTGCTTGAGGACAGCGGTTATATGGCGCGCGCCGCTTTTATCGTGGACCGCGTCATGCATCGCGTGGGGCTACACGGCAAGTCGTTTATCCCCTATCTGATCGGCTTCGGCTGCGGTGTGCCCGCCATCATGGCGACACGCACGCTCGAGAACCGTCGCGACCGTTTAGTTACCATCCTGACCATCCCGTTCATGTCTTGTTCGGCACGTCTGCCGGCCTACCTGCTCCTCGTAGCAGCGTTTTTCACCGCTCATCAGGGTCTCATTCTCATGAGCATCTATCTGGTCGGCATCGTTGTGGCTGGCATCACAGCGATTATCTTGAGTAAGACGCTATTGAAGCACGACAAGTCCCAATTTGTGATGGAATTGCCACCTTACCGCAAGCCTACGGCCCGCAATGCCACCATCCACATGTGGAGCAAGGGCAAGCAGTACTTGCAGAAGATGGCGACCATCATTCTCGCGGCATCCATTATCGTGTGGGCATTGGGCTATTTCCCCCGTCATGAGGGCCAGACCCCTCAGGAGCAAATCGAGAACTCGTTCATGGGACAGATGGGTAAAGCCATCGAGCCTGTCGTTGCGCCATTAGGCTTTAACTGGCAGATGGGCGTCAGCGTGCTCACTGGTGCTGCCGCCAAGGAGATTGTCGTCTCGACAATGGGCGTGCTTTATACCGGCGAGGCCGACGCCGACGAGGAATCCGCGCCGCTGAAGGAGAAGCTACAGACAGCCACCAAACCCGACGGCAGTCATGTGTTTAATCCAGTGGTAGCCTACTCGTTCATGCTCTTCATCCTGCTTTACTTCCCCTGTATCGCAGCGCTAGCCGCTATCAAGCGTGAGGCGGGCACCAAGTGGATGGTGTTTGAGATATTCTACACCACGGGCGTAGCCTGGCTGGTATCATTCATCTTCTACCAGCTAGCGACGCTATAATCGCGCGTTCTTCTTTAAAACTACGAATTACACTAATTGAACTAATTCGTGCATTAATTTTTCACGTGAATTGTCGTGAATAGATCATATAATTAATGGATAATTCACGGTAATTACATGTGAAAAAATAAATGTTTAGCGCCTTGCTTCTTTGCGTGGGATGCTTTAGTTTCCATCCTTTCTTTGTCATGTGGCAAATTATTGCTACTTTTGTCACACATATAATAATTATGAGTGACTTTTTCAAAACCGTGAAAGGCGTCTCGCTGGGTATTTACCGCGAGAAGATGAGCCGTTTCTTAGCGTTTGCCGAACCCGTGTCGAGCGCCGAGGAGGCTCGCGCGGTCATCAAGCGCTACGCCAACGAGTACCATGACGCGCGCCACTGCTGCTGGGCCTACATGATAGGGACAGAACGCAACGAGTATCTAAGCAGCGATAACGGTGAGCCCAGCGGAACGGCGGGCAAGCCCATCTTGGGGCAAATCAATTCTTTTGAGCTGACCAATATCGTCATCGTGGTCATCCGCTACTTTGGCGGAATCAAGCTGGGCACATCGGGACTCATCGTCGCCTATCGTGAAGCGGCCAGACTCGCCATCGAGGCGGGCGAAATCCTGGAGTGCCACGAGCAGGCACGACTGTCGTTCACGTTCCCCTACCTGAGCATGAACGACGTGATGAAGATTGTGAAAAAAAACGACTTGAAGGTTGTTGAACAGGCCTTTGACAACGTGTGCTCGATGACCATCGAAGCCGATGCCGATAAAGTCCCCGCCCTGCGTGACCAATTCGCTGCCATCGACGGCACCAGCATCTTATAAGGTACCCCCGAGAAACCATGCTTATAAAGCGTTGATACGCTGAAAAGCGCAAGCCAATAGTGCTTGATAGCACGATTTTTGCCCCATAAACCAAAAAAAAGCGCAAAAATACTTGTTTGATAAAAATGTATTAGTAATTTCGCAACATCAAACCGATTAACCTTATTACAATATGATTTATAAATTTGTCATCATCTCAGACGAGGTCGATAACTTCAAGCTACAAATCTCTATCGACTCCACTGCCACCTTTATGGACTTGCGCAACGTCATTCTCGACTCGGCAGGATACAGCAAGGAGCAGATGGATTCATTCTACATCTGTGACGACGAGTGGAACAAGGAAAAAGAGGTCACTTGCATGGATATGGGATCAGACACCGACGAGGACATCTGGATTATGGACGACACACAGCTCGACGAGTTGCTCGACGAGGAAGGCCAGCGCATGAAGTTCGTCTTTGACTACATGACCGAGCGCTTCTTTAAGGTCAAGCTCAAAGAGGTCATTCCCGGCAAAACTATCCATGACCCCCTGTGCGAGAGTAAGATAGGCAACCCGCCCGCCGAGAACGTGGACATTAGCGAGTTCATCACTATTCCTAAGATCCCCGATGCCAGCAACATCGAGGCCATCGACAAGAGCGAGTTCTATGGCGACGAGGAATATGACGAGGACGAGATTTCTGATTTTGAGGAGATGGACGGTCTCGATAACGACAACTATAAATTCTAAACAAGATACCACCGTTTCTCATCACAGGCCGCTCCTTAGCTTAAGGCGCGGCTTGCTCTATCAAAAAAAAGCTGATTATTTTGCAGGATTAATAAAAAACATTAATTTTGCTGCCGTAAAACAGACTTCAAGCGCTATGAAAAAATTAGTATTTGCAGCAGGACTGCTCGTTATTTCTTTGACAGCATGTGTCAGGGAGAACCAGACTAGCGAAAACGAGCAACTGGAACCGGCCGAAATCGAGCAACCCACCGACACCTTGCAAGAGGTGACTGGTGTGGCCATTGACGGTGCCATGAACAGCGTTTACCTCAAGGTGGGTGACGACACGATCGAGTTCAACTATCCTGACCTTGACAGTGAGCACAGAGCAGCATGGTCAATCAATGACACCCTCACGGTGCGTTACTATGAGACCGCTGACGGCGACAGCGTCACCGAGGTCATCAATGGCACCATCTCGTAAAAACGAGAGCTTTTGCAGCCGCCACCCGGCGTCACGACATAACACAACGATGCGGTAGTAGCTCAGTTGGTAGAGCATCAGCTTCCCAAGCTGAGGGCCGCGGGTTCGAGTCCCGTCTACCGCTCGAAAGCATAGGGAGCTGAAAATCAAGAGGTTAATTGCATAAATCTTTAGATTTTCAGCCCTATTTTCAAGGCAAATGCCATAAAAAAAAAGGCAAAATTTGCACAAAAATCGTCAAAAATCTTGATTTGCTGTTAAAAATCTGTGTACATACCTGTGTACGTACACAGATCCAGGCAAGATGAAACGGACAGATGGATGTGGAGAGAGTAGCCGCCAGTTTTTATTATGGCAACGACAAAATTTTTTCTCGACACGCGAAGAACAAAGCCAGGTTCTTCCTCGGTATTGAAAGTTGTAATTACCAACTGCAATACTAGATCGTATGTATCTCTTGATGCGAAACTGCTCCCCGAACAGTGGGATGCTGATCATTCGCGAGTTATCAACCATCCAGATGAGCAGAGGCTGAATCTCTATATTTCAAGGGTTCAGCATCATGTCAACCGCATAATCCTGTTCCTCACTGAGGACGGGCGTGTGCAGGGAATGACTGCTAATGAAATAAGGGACGAAATTGAGCGAAGGCTCAATCCGGACAAGGTTGAGAAGAAGGAGCAGAGAAAGCAGAGTAGAGACTTGTTCATAACCCGTTTCCTTGCTTTTGCTGAAAGTAAGAAACCTAGTACCCGTGGGCTTTACATGTGCACGTATAGGCGCATGAGAGACTTTATCGGTGAGCAGCGTTTGAATCGACTCCGTTTTGAGGACATCACAAAGGAGTGGCTCACAGACTTCGATAACTTCATGGCAAAGACAGCGAAGTCAAAGAACTCCCGAAATATTCATCTTCGTAACGTCCGTTCCGTCTTCAATGAAGCGATAGATGACGGTGTTACCACGTTTTACCCGTTTCGCCGATTCAAGATTCGTCCAGTGGCTACGCCCAAGCGAAACTTGAAGGTGGATGAGCTGCGTACCTTGATGAACTTCCCTACTGAAGAATATGCTGAGCAATACAGAGACATGTTCATCTTGATATTCATGCTACTGGGTATCAACATCGTGGATTTGTGTAGGCTCAAAGAGATTGAGGATGGCCGTGTCAACTATTATCGTGCCAAAACGGGGCGCTTGTACTCCGTTAAGGTTGAGCCTGAGGCACTTGAAATCATCAATCGCTATCGCGGCAAGGATTGGTTGCTAAATATCCTCGATCGTTATGAAGATCACCGCAACTACACTCATAGGATGAACAACTCGCTAAAGAAGATTGGCCCCGTGAAGCGCGTGGGACGTGGAGGCAAGAAAGTTCATCAGCCACTCTTCCCGAAGATTTCAACATACTGGGCACGTCACACATGGGCAACAATAGCTGCCAGCCTTGATATTCCCAAAGAGACTATCGCCCAAGCGTTGGGACATAGTAGTAACACTGTGACCGATATCTACATTGAGTTTGATCAGCGCAAAGTTGACGTGGCGAACCGCAAGGTTCTAGATTGGGTTTTCTACGGCAAGAGATAACCTCAAAAGTATACTTTTTTGGAGCCGCCAATGGTGTCAGTTGTGATGCCATTGGCGGTTTCTTATGTGGAGCCTTGGGTGGTGCCTTTTGCGATGCCTTTTGTGGTGCCTGTATTGGTTCCTCGGGCGGTGCCGCCATCGGTTCCTGCATCGGTGCCGCCGTCGGTGCTCCTATAGGTGCCGCCTTTGGTGCTGGTAGTGGTGCTGGTAGTGGAACGCTTAGTGAAACAATCCGTGAAACATATTACGAGATGAGACAAAAAATCTCCCCTCGGCTTTCGCGTTGGGGAGAAAGAATGAATAACAGCTTAACAATGAATACCTTAATCGCTTGTGATTTTGTAGAACTGGCCTTTTAGGAGGTGGGACATGCCGTCTTCGGTGAAGGTGGCGGTCAGTTTCTCGCAGAGGTAGCGTTTGCCGTCGATGTGGAAGACGGAGCGGACGTTGGGGATCTTGTCGGCAAGGAAGGAGAAGGTGTATTTCTTCTTCTGGTCGACGGGATAGAAGGTGTCACGCTCAACGCCCTGGCCGTAGGCGGCATTGTTGATGCGCAGCGAACAGGTCTTGCCGCTATTGATGCGATTCCAGGTGACCGAGAGCACGCCCGAGTTGCTGTTGGGAGTCGGTGCGTAATAGGAGTAATCGAGGTCGAAAGTGTCCGTCCAGGGATGCGGGTGTCGGGGCGAGAACATCGTGTAACTGCCCCACCAGAAGGCGACAAAGAGCTTGTCGAAGACTGCTCCGCTCTTCTCCCGCTTGCCTGCGCTCACTGTAGGCAGTGCGCCCCACTGGATGGGTACGTCCTGGTCCACCTTCTCCGACGAATGAGGGCGGCCCGTGTGCGACTGGTTGGAGTAGGCGTTGTCGCCCTCACCCGTCTCGCCGCACTCGAGGAATGGGACGAGACCGATGATATCGTCCGTTTCGTCGAGCCAGGCGGGAACTATCTTCATCTCATCCACATCGTCGGGGTTGTCCCTGTCGATGATCAGCGGGCCGAAGCGGTTGATGGGAACAAGCCGGGTGACGTTGCCCCAATTGTCCCATTCCTCGCGGCCTCCGCTGCGGTACTTCACTCGCTTCATCACCTC